>ENA-UAOV01000299-UAOV01000299.1-human-gut-metagenome-genome-assembly--contig:-NODE-299-length-25185-cov-8.048508_pt1 | contig 25185 bp, 24 predicted proteins | sample MGYA00243472_ERZ654562 | MGnify/ENA primary metagenome ERZ654562 (study PRJEB26926, sample SAMN06164391) | human gut metagenome | biome: ENVO:00009003; feature: ENVO:2100002; material: ENVO:00002003... | reverse complement strand
GAGATAGGAGTCCGTCTCGTGGGCTCGGAGATGTGTATAAGAGACAGATATAGACGTTATGAAAACAAGTATTTTAAACACTGAATTCAATTTTGCAAAAATTATTAATTTATCATTAATTGCAACTACCCCTAACGCTTATCCCTCCTATCCTCAAGGCATTAAGGAATTCATTACTCCATACCTGGAAGCTCTACAGGATACCATTATCCCAGATCACCTTACTCTGGTATCAATCCAAACAATCGATCACGAAGATTCTGGAGTACACATATTAACCTTCATAAAAAATGATCTAGGTGATACACCCTCTGCTTGCCATGAATGCTTACGGGATACCTTTTACTATGATCCTGAGGTATGCTATGGCTCTTCTCCAATAATTAACAAATTCGAATCACTTTACACGGTAACGGTTCCTTTCACTTGCTAAATCATTAATCCCAGGGGTACTCATAACAGGGTACCCCTTATTAATACATTAAATATAAACATATGAAAGCTCTTAATCAAATTTCAAATCTCATCATTCTTACCTTAGTAAATTACGCTAGGGATTATCCATGGGCATCTTACATTGCCAATTCACTTTCACAATTCGATTCGATATTGCCAGAACTAATGCAATCGAAAGCTAAGGAAATATCTATCTACCTTAACACAGATGATTGCCTTATGGAATTCTCATCCGAAATCCCTGACCCAGAGGAAATTGAACCCGATTTTACCTTCAACATCAAGTATATAACCTTTCAGATATACTTCGATTAATATATTAACCCAGAGCCTAACTAAGGTATCTGGGTTTTACTTACGCTAACTTAGTAAGCCCTTATAGGCTAATCTATGAAACCCATTTTCCCATAGGCTTACCATAGTCCATATATGGCCTTATAGAATTAGGACCAAGGGGTTTTTATAGAGAGATATATCCCAAGGGCCTTAATTCTTTATCACCTTAGTCCATTAATGGTCTTATCAATATACAGGTATATAGCACACCTCCTAGAGGACAGGCATAGGCCATATAGGAATATCCCTATACATATCATATATGCCCACTACAAGGCGTGCGAAGATTCCCCTTGTGAACCCCCAAAATTAAGTGCAAAAATTAAGTCCTTTTTAGGGTGCAATAAATTTTTTGAATTTATAGATTTTTCACAAAAATAATTTTAAAAATAAAAATATTCATTTTCTCAAAAATTTTTCTTGAAAATGTTTGTAGATTAAAATAAAGTCCGTATCTTTGTAATGTCAGAAAGATAAAGCGATATTTGAATAAATTTTTAATTAAAACTTTTTAAGAAATTATTTCTCTAAAAATTTTGCTAATTAAAAAATAGTTCTTATCTTTGCAATACAGAAATAAAAACCTTATTAGATAGTTTAATAAGTCTTGAATATCTATCAAAAAGGTTATAAAATAATAATAATAAAATATTCAAGCGTTTTTATTATGAAAAATCAAATTAACAAAGTGAATGTAGAAAAAGCAGTAGCAAACAGCAAAGCAAATAGTTTAATTGCTTTAGACGTTTTAAAGTCTGTGAAAGAAAAAAATCAAGGACTTTTTAAAACAGCTTTAGGAACAAAAACAGAAATCTATAAAAAAGAGCTGTTTTTGGGAGCAAACGAAAAGCAAATCAAATCTTTGCGAAAAAAGTTCAGAAATGTTACTTTTAATTTTCTTTCTACGATTGCAACGAATGCGGATAAAAAACTAATTGAGGGCTTTATAGACTTTTATAAACAAGTCTATGTTTTAAATGATTTTTCTTTTTCTTCGATTGCAAGCGAAAATACAAAAGAAGAAAAGAAAGAGATATTAATAAAAGGGCTTGAGATTGTAAAAAAATCTTTGAAGTAAAAACAAATTAAAAGTAGGGGAAATATTTCCCCTACTAACTAAAATAAATTATTATAAAAATATGGAAGTATTTACACAATATTTAATTATTAATATAACTTTATTAATAATTATAGCGTATTTAGCTATTCAATGTTATAAAGATTTAAAAGATATTTTGAAAGACAATAACGAAACTTTTGAGGACTAAAAGAAAGTAAGGGACAAATAAAAATCTTTGTCCCTTACTTTTTATTTACAAATGTTAAATTTAACGTAACCGTACTCCCCATTTAGTACCACAACTTTCGAAGCTTTCGCATTAAGGGGTACCTTGAAAGCAAATTACATATTTTACTACCACACAAAAATCACTCCTCGTATTAAGGGCATACCTAGATATCCCACATGCCCACAACCACACATGCTCACACAAAGAAGCCAGAGACCAAATATCCCTGGCAACCCTACTACAAAATACTCTTTAATAAATCCTTAGTCCTATCCCTACCAAGAACTCCCCGAGTCTTATAACCTTTCTTCTCATAAAAGAAAACATACCATATTTGAAGGTCCCTTAACCACCATCTCTTAACTTCACTACAACCATCAAAGTATCTTTCAATACAATTCATATCCAACTGGGTAATCCAAATCTGATACCAAACCCTATTACCCTCTCTGCATTTAAGAATCCTCTTATTGCCTTCATCCTTTAATACTTGTACCTTAATGGTACCTGCCATATACCAATTTTTCATATACTAATCCTTTCCAAATTATATGATATCATAGACTTCAGATTATCCCTTTGGTAATGGCGATATCAAAGTTCTTTCTATAAACCAAACTAAAAAATTATGGAGGAAAAAACAGAATTCAGGATCAGTAGTAGGGGGATAGTAGAGTCAAGTACTATAACCCTGAATGGTAGTAGTGGAGCTTCAAGTCCTATTCTTGTGACTTCTTATAAGAAAAAACTAGTAAATGGAAATGAAGCTTCTAAAGAGAGAGTACCCTTCACAGTAAACAATGTAGCTGCTTGGTTAGATGTGAGTGTAGCCCCATCATCGAATTCAGATTGGGAATATGATGTAACCTTCACTACTAAATCGGCAAACCCAGGTAACTCAGCTAGACAGATCCGAGTAACTTTAGATCAAGAGGATTCTGGAAATACACTTGAAATTATTGTGAAACAAGAAGCAAATAAATTAAACAACCCAATCTCTTTCAGTATATACGGGGAGGCTGGGACTTCTGGTTCATATCAACTCTATGATATCCAATGGATGGCGGCCTATCCGGTAACATCTAAGTTGACAATCAACTTTGTATTGGGATCTGGGTTTACTTTAGAAAATGGGAATGTAACTGGTAGCACTACTATGGCTAATGGTTCTAGAACATCTAACTTAGTTAGAGTAAGAAGAACCTCTGGTAATGATTTACCCTATCTCGCAGACTTTTCTGTAGAACCCTCTACAGATGACAAATACAAGTATTTACCTCAAACTTAAAAGAATATGAAAAAACTTACATTAACTGCAGCAAGGGGTGGATCCCCCACCCAAGATATACATATTACCCTCGATAGGGGTAACTCTGGGAAATGGGCTATCCAATCCCAGAAAACTAAATATGTAAATGGTAAAATGTCCGGAGTTATTGGGGTTGGATATACTGCTAGCATCAATAACTCTGACTATCTTTTAGAAGAAGACAAGAGTAACAATCAGATTCAGATTACTGCACAAAATGACGGTACTTCTGGGCTTTGTGTACTTACACAAAATGAATCTGGTAATAAAATAAATCTACATCTTACTACTCCCGAAGAAAAAGAATACTGGGAAATACATTTCTCTCCCCTAACCCTCTTTGGGGTTACAATGGATGATTTTTTTGCTGTAGATACCAATATTAGTGGTGAATATGGATCAATGGCCAATGGTGGTACCTTATATAAGAATTGGATAGTAAATCAAAATAGAACTATGATTAATGTCTATATTTCTCCTATATACCCAGGGAATTACGACATGTTGTCTTGGTCCTGCCTTGATAAAGATGGTAATGCTTTTGCCCCTAATTACAATATACCTGATAACCAATACTTTACAACAAAAACAACTGGATTGGGTTCCTATACTCTTACAAAAGTTTCAACTCCCTCTGTTAGTAGTGGTACTCTTATACTCTCCAGTAGTTTTAACCCCACTAAAAAATATCCATTAGATTTGAACTTTTATTGGGGAGCTCCAACTTCTCTTAATACAGGTATTAAGATAATATCCCAATTATAAAAGCAATTACCCAGAATATAAGGGCTAGTGTATATGCAACAGAATATCTATGCCAGGGATACCAGCAGGTAATATAAGAATCTACTTTTAGTATTTCTGGATGTTCTTCCTCGTATTTTTTATCCTCTTCTCTAGAACTGTATTTATGAAATACATAGAAAGGTAAGAATACGAGGAAGATTATTAGAGCAACTGGGAACAAGAGTAGGAGAAGAATCTCCCACCCTTGCATTGATGACCCAGCATAATTACCATCTCTGTCAAAAAAGTATCTCATAGTAATTTGTATTTTATGTATCTGATTAATAGATAAATTGGAAATAGAGGTAATACTATCCATACCGAGATGAATAAAACGAGAGAGTGTATTTTGTGAGTATAGGGTAAATAATCCAAGCAAGCCCTTACAAAAAATACCGTGAATGGCAAACATACCAAGTAAATTATTGCTAATACAGTAGTCATTGTTCTTTGAGGTATTTGTTAATAATCTTGGTAAGTTTCTTATCAAATTCAATCATCATATCGAAAGCTTTCGAATCTTTCATACTTCTAATTTCCTTATCAAGGAGTTCTATGTTTCTCTTGATTGAGAAATAGGCCTTGTATGCAAGGAATACTCTTTCATTTTCTTCGGTGAGTGGAAGAATTTCCCCTTTTTGCCCATCCAATCTTGGATATGTATCATCAGGACCTAAGGTTCTTGCAACTTTTACTCGGTTACTGAGCATTGCGAATCCACCTTTTTTATCAATAGATTCCACTATAACTTTCTCAATGATGGGTCTTCCAGATAATGTGAAGAGAACCTCATCCCCCTCTTTAAGCTTTTTGATTTCTTTCTTTTCTTTTTTCATATCTTTATTTATTAAGAATTTTTCTTTATGCAAATATACGAAATTATTTCTTATTTATTGCATTATCAATCATATTTTTTATAAATTCATAGGCATTGCCCCGGTAATCCTCTAGCATTTTGTATTCCTGTGGAGATAGAATTACTCCGTTTACTTTAAAAAGCTTTCTTAGATGTTCTGGTATAGTGCCTTGGTGAGTGATGTTATTATAACGGATAATGAAAAGCCTCTCTTGGTCTTCATCAATAACTCCCAGAGTGTTTACTGGTTGGAGTTTAGTTTGGTAAATACCACCAAAAGCCGAGGGCACCATTAAAATATTTCCGGGAATTTTAGTTACCCAGTGAGAATAATCTGGAGTAATTACCGCAATTTTATCCTCTTTTTCAAGTTCTTTATCATAAGCTAATCGATTAAACCAAAAAGCACATTTAAAACAAACTTGTTTTCTTGCCATAAGTTGAGGGATTTCCCGAGTTTCATCAAATTCCTCTAAATTAAGGGGCTTGCCACATATCTGGCACTCATTTTTCTTGTCCATATTGCATTATTTTATAAGTTATATATGATAATAGAACCTCTAAACATATTGAAAATGGGTTATAAGCAATACTTTTGTTACTAAAATTGAACCATTAAAACTGATAAGTTATGGATAAACTAACAAATGAAATGATTAAAGACCTTGCTATTCGCTTAGGTCTAGAACCTGCTCTATTGAAGGCTGTTCAATTGGTAGAAGCAGCTGGTAGAGATGGGTTTTTAGCTGATGGTAGGCCTCAAATTCTCTTTGAGGGTCACATTATGTACAAAGAAGTACATAAGAAATTCCCTGACAGAGATTTAGCTTACCTTTGTAAGAGATATTCTACGATTTTCTTCCCTAAATGGGATAAATCGAAGTACTTGGGAGGTGTACACGAGTACAAAAGACTCGAATTAGCCAAAAAAATTGACGAAGAATGTGCATTGAAGTCTGCAAGTTGGGGTATGTTCCAGATTTGTGGGTTCAATCACAACTTCTGTGAATGTAAAGATGTCTTCGAATTCGTTCATAAGATGTCAGAATCTCATGCAAATCAACTAGAACTCATGTATTATTTCATGAAAAACTCTGGTTGTTTGAGTAATCTCAAAGAAAAGGACTGGGCTGGCTTTGCCAGAAAATACAATGGTCCCGGGTATGCCCAGAATGCCTACGACCAAAAGTTAAGAAACGCTTACGAAAACTTCAAAGATAAATTATGAAAAGATGTCATTTTAACAGCTGGGTAGCAAAGGTATTCCTTTTCCCCAGTTACAAAGCAATTACTCTGGTGTATAACTCATTCTTCAAACACAAAGTAGAAGAGTGTAAACCTGATGATATCAATCATGAGTGTATTCATCAGATACAGCAGATTGAGTGTAGTATAGTGGGTTTGGTACTTGGTATCATACTCTGGTTATCATTTGGTATGTCCTTTTGGTGGGTAGTGGCTCTGACTTTTGGATTCTTCTACCTTTGGTATGTTATCGAATATATAATCATCATGTGCTTTGCTCGGTGGAATAAACAGAATGAAAGATATCATGATGTAAGTTTCGAAGAGGAAGCTCACAACAATGATAAGAATCTGGAGTATTTGGAAAATCGTAAACCATTTGCTTGGATCAAGTATGTTAAATTGAGAAGCTACAAGAAATGAAGAAATTAAAAGTATTAGGGGTGTCTGCCGGTGCAGGCATCCTTTTGTTCCCTTTTAGAAAGAATTTGATAGCTAATGTAGAAACTAGAGGAGTATTTTATACTAAGGGTCTAGAACAATGGAAATTAAATTTTGGAGATACACCCTATTATAAGGATGGAACTCTCCCTGATTGTAAGCCAGACATAATCCTTTCAAGCCCAGACTGTGGTTCAGCTTCTATTATGAGGCTTTCGAAAGTAAAAGAATTGGGTAATCCTCAAGAGAATAAATCCTTGAATCTAGTAATTGAATCCATCTTACATTATAAACCCAAGATATTTCTTATAGAAAATCTACCAAGACTGCTAACATTGCTTCCCAAAGATTTCTTTGAGGAAACCTTCAAAGACTATAAATTGATTTTTCACGAAAGGTCAGTTTTAGATTACGGAAACTCTCAGGAGTCAAGAAAGCGATTACTCATCATTGGAGTACATAAAAAGACCGGTAAGAAATACTTGAATGCTTTTGATGAAGTATTCCAAGTAAAAACTCCAACAACTACTAGAAATCTACTAAAACCACTCACATTCTCTCAGGAAAATAATACTAACCAGATTCCATTTATGAGTAAAACTCTGGCAATGTATGACTATCGAAAGCTTCCCGAGAAGAAAAACCTTACTGTAGCAAAGATACATAGGCTCTGGGTTAGAGATTTCAAGGGTGAAAAGAAGTGGCCTATCAAAACTGCAAAGATGAGTACTCTCCCAGGAGTATATCGATTGGAGTATGATAAACCACCATTAACTCTCAGACCTGCAGATAGGCAATTTAGACCAGATGGATACCCCTTGGGAATCGAAGACTTCAAGGCAATTATGGGATTCCCCGATAAATTCGAAATTTACCTTCACAAGAATGGTGATACCTTCGAAGGTGATTTTAAGGATTACCATTACTGGCTTAACAAGGCAAGGTATACAATTGCCAAAGGGGCAGTAGGGGAAATAGGTATTTGGTTCAAAAAATGCCTCAAGAAAATTGATTCATCAAAACTGAGCTAAATTGAGCTGTTTGAAAACCCTTTTTTCTTTTTATTAAGTTTTTCTTTTTTAGGAAAGTGCTTTCTGGTAAAGAAAGCTATAACCTATAAATCAATTCTGAAGGTAAGAAAGGGATTGTTAAGGGAAAACAAGGAAACGAGTGAGTACCAGAGTTTCACTAAAAGCGAAATTACAATGAAGCATTTAAAGAGGGCCTTGTTTATTGTACTTCTAGGATTTACTATTTACCTTTGCTTCAGGAATTACAAACTTTCTCGAGAGGTTGATTCCCTAGAACTAGCGGTCAATGAAATCCCAGATACAGTATACACAGAGAAACCCTTTAAACCAGAGAAGAAGTACTCTGAAAAAATTGAACCAGATAGAATCTTAGTTTACGACAATAGGCAGTCAACTCTCTTTCCTGATTCCATGCTAAGGCAGCCAGTTATCAGTAAACAAGATTCACTGGTTCAGATTGTATTGAAGAAGAATCAGTTGAACTTAAGTCTACTCAATCAACAGACTGGAACTTATTCAACTAGACTGTTCAATATCAATCTGGATAAGTACAAATATAACTGGTATGAAGGTCAATTAACTCGAAAGAAAATTGCAAGGTTATCACTTAATCCTTATGTTTACGGTAAGTATAGACCTTTCAATAATCTCTTCGATATAGGAGCTGGTCTTTCAATCAAGACTAAGAGATTTAATTACAAACTCGGAGTCAATGCCTTTTACTATCCGAAGATAAAATCGGGAATTGGTACTGACATCGAATTTCAAATAACGTATAATTTTTAAGTATGGCAAAGACTATCTCAGAAACTAGAACTACTTTAACTCGGGAAGAGCTATCAAACTTATCCCGAGTTTCAGTAGATGTTTTTTATTTCAGTCTTTTCTGTAATGTGATACACCCAGTAAGGGGAAAGGTAAGATTCGAGTTATACCCATTTCAAAAATCGGTTCTGTATAACTTTATTGCTCAACGATTCAATATCATTTTGAAATTTCGTCAGGCAGGTATTACAGAGTTGATTTCCATGTACTGCCTTTGGTTGGCAATGTATCATCCCAACAAGAAGATAAACATTATCTCAATCAAAGATACAACGGCAAAGAAGGTTCTTAAAAAGATTAAGTTCATGTATAAGAATCTTCCATGGTACCTTCAAACTCCCATAATAAATGGTAGAGCTGGTGAATACGGTTCTGCATCAATGATAGAATTTGATAATGGGTCTTTCATTGAATCAATTCCGACATCATCTGAAGCTGGTCGTTCGGAATCCCTTTCCCTTTTGGTAATTGACGAGGCAGCAGTAGTTAGATGGGCAGCTCAAATTTGGGCAGCTGCTTTTCCTACTCTTTCCACTGGTGGAGCTGCCATCGTTAATTCCACTCCTTATGGAGTTGGTAACTTCTATCACTCAACCTGGGTAGATGCAATCGCTGGAGGTAACCCATTTAATCCAATTCGATTATATTGGCAGATGCACCCAGAACGAGATATCAATTGGTATAACCAAATGTCCTCTGCTCTGGGTACAAAACGAACAGCACAAGAAATAGACGGTGACTTTTTGTCATCTGGTAATACAGTCTTCGACTTAGCTGATATTAAGGCTATTGAAGACTGCCTTAGTGATTATCCAGTAATAAAGAAAAGATTCAATGGTCAATATAGGCAATTCTGTGAACCGGAATCTGATAAAGAATATTTCATTGGTGCTGACGTTGCAACTGGTAGAGCTTCTGACTATTCCTCATTCACTTGTATGGATAAGACAGGAGAAGAACAAGCAATATATAAGGGAAGAATGGCAGTAGGGGCTTATGCTAAATTACTTGGAGATACCGGGCAATTGTATAATTGGGCTACTATAGCTCCAGAATCTAATGATGTGGGTTTAGCAGTAACCTCTAAACTTCAAGATGAAGGTTATCCAAAGCTGTACTACTACCAAAAAATGCTTAAGAAAAAGGGAAAGAGTAGACCAGAAATGGACCAATCCCCTGGTTGGTTAACTACACAAAAGAATCGTTCAGTGATAATAGAAAACTTAGAAGAAGATATCAGAAATGATAACGTAATCATAAAGGACCCATTTTTTGTTCAGGAAGCTTATACTTTCATCTATGATGGTTTAGGTAGGCCTGTTGCAATGGGTAAACATAGAGCAAATAATTCTGCTGTTGATGTAGACCTTGAAGGAGACGTATACTCAGATGATGATATATTTGGAAAAGCAATATGCAATCACATAAGGAAAGGAAAAACTAACGTAATCGTACAACCAAGATGAAAAAGTACTTCAATTTTAATTGGGTTTGGGGACGTAAGAAGGACCCTCCCAAAGATGGTACCTCCTCTAATAAAGAGCAAAAGCCTACCACTCCAATATCACCTGGTAGAGTTTCAGTTGACGATGATAGCGATAACTTAATCACATCATTACAGGGGTTGACTAAATTAGTCGAGCCCTCTTTTCGTGTTGATGTAATACCTTTAATCCGAGATTTATATAAAGTAAATCCGGATATGGGCATTGCATTGCAAGATATGTTTAAGTTAGCTAACACCAGTCATACAGTAACCTTTCCAAATAATACCGATGAAGAGGCTTCTAAGATGAGAGACCATCTTAAAAAAGCAACCAAAGGATGGACCAGATATACTGCTGGTATAGATGGTTTAGTTAACAAAATGATTGTTCAACTTCTTGTAAGTGGAGCAATATCTGTAGAGGGAGTTCCCAATGATAAACTAGATGGTTTGGCTACGGTATTATTCCTTAAACCAGAATATATCAAGTTTAAACGTGAATTAAATGGGGTGTATCATCCTTATCAAAAGAATCATAATTACTGGAACAAGCAACAAGATTACATTAAGCTTAACCCAGAAACTTATTTCTATGTTGGTATGTTCAATGATACAGATGAACCCTATGGAGTTCCTCCCTTTATGCCTGCCTTAGATTCTCTCAAGGGTCAAAATGATATGAAGATTAATTTCAAACATATCATGGAGATTTGTGGTATGGTGGGTTTTCTTGAAGCTAAAATGCAGAAATCCCCTCAAAGGGCTAACGAAAGTATAAATGCCTACGAATCTAGACTAAACCGAGAGCTCAATCTTTTAAAACGTAATGTTAAGGATGGCATGAAGGATGGGGTTGTTGCGGGTTATATTGATGACCACGAATTTAAACTCAACTCTACTACCAAAGAACTTGGTAATATCGAAAAGCCTTGGAATATGAATCAACAATCCGTGGCTAATGGTTTGGGAGTTAATGGCTCTATCATTGGAGTATCTGCTACTACTGGTGAAGGGGCAACGGGTATAATGCTGTCTAAGATGATTAGCCAGTTAAAAAATATCCAAATGCTTGTAGCTTATGTATTAGATCGACTTTATTCTCTAGAACTGCGTCTGGCAGGCTTTAATAATAAGGGAATGAAGATTGATTGGGGAACTTCTACAGTTTCTGATGAAGTTAAAATCCAACAGGGTCTTCAGTATAAGATACGGAATCTTGACTTATTGTATAAGGCTGGTATTATTAGCCAAGAACAGTATGCTTGGGCAATGGGATACGATTCCCCGGATGAGAAAGAACCAAGAGTTTCATTGGAAGACCAATTTGCTAAGGGTGGTAATTCAGATCCTCAAGAGGGAACTAAAAAGAAACAAAGGCAGGATGATAAAAACCAATCTGCTCGTAGGTCAAGAGATAAGAATAACCCGGCTCCTTCTCGAGGAGACCAAAATACTAAACCAAGATGAGTAAATTTACAAAGAAAAACAAAGAGCATCTTGATTCTATGGTGATAGGTCAAGGCCATACCATTATGGCTGGTTATATACCAGAAGCAGTGGGAGCCCAGACTTTCTCAGAGAATTACTATAAATGGAAGAATCCTACACCGGACTCCATTGCTCAATTTGGATTTTGGGGAGGGGATATAGATTATAATACCTATTATCCTAACCTGGATAAATCGGAATTAACTCCTAAGGATGAAGAGTTCATTGAACCTATGTTCAGATTACTTTCGGAAACGATTGTATCTAAGAATTGGAATCCTACAGACTTTGGTCAAAATGGAGTATTGAAAGCTTCTATGAAAATGTTACTTGGTCAAACAGTAAACTGTGACCATGAAACTAACATAGGTAATGCTATTGGTGCTGTATCTCAGGTAATGTGGCAAGAGTCTTACAAAGATGGAAGTTTCACTATACCTGCAGGTATCAACGGTATTCTGAAAATTGATGGTAAAGCCAATCCAAGGATTGCTAGAGGTATACTTATGGAACCACCCTCAATTCACAGTAACTCGGTCACAGTACAATTCAAGTGGGATAAATCACATCCTCAAATGGAGGATAACGAATTCTATCAGAAACTCGGTACCTATGATTCTAAGGGAGTGATGGTACGTAGAATGGTTACTGAGGTAGTTCGTTACCTGGAGACTTCATTGGTATCTCATGGAGCTGATTCTTTTGCTCAAAAAATCGGTTCTGATGGTAAGATTATTAATCCTACCTTTGCTAAAAGAACTTGGGCATCTTATGAAGAATACAGAGACGATAAATCGAAGCAATACTTCTTTACCGATTATAAATCTGACCTAACTTCTTATCAAGAAAAGGACGATACTCAAGGTTCTTTTAATGATAATGATGCCAAGGATAATCAATCAAACGAAAAAAATAGTATGAACGAATTACAAAAATTTCTAGAGAGCCTCTTCGGGGATAATCTGCTTACCCTTGAGGAAGGTAAAGAAATGAATCAGGAAACAGTAGTTGCCTGCATTCAAAGTTTGGTATCATCCAGAAATGAACTGCAAACTTCAGTAGATAACCTTACTACAGAGAAAAATTCTCTTACTGAACAGGTTACTAACTTGAATGCAGAAGTGGCTAATCTGAAAGAGATGGCAACTGTAGGAAAGAATCATATTGCTTCTCTTCGTGAAGATGCAGTAGCAACCTACAAAAAATTGATGGGTGATAATGCCGATGAAACCATTGTTACAATGCTTAATGCAGAAACAACTGGTATTACTACTCTTGTTTCCTTGACTAAGGATTACCAAGCTCGCTTGGAAGAGAAGTTCCCTCTCACCTGCTCTAAGTGTGGTTCTAAGGATGTTAACCGTGCTTCTTCAGTTACTGAAGATGATACTCAAGGTAAAAAAACTACCGACGGTGCAGACACAACCAAGAATTCCGAATTACCGAGTACTAAGAATGTGATCGATAATTTGTATCGAAACAAAATTAAATAAGTTATTATATAAATATCCGCATTATGGAAACAACGAAAATCGTAAACGATCCTCAGCAACTTACTCTCTTTGGGGAAAGAACTCCGAGAGCGGTGATTTACAAGAGTGAATCCCACAAATTGCATCAGGCTTTCAATGTTAAAGCTGGAGAGAAAATTGTACAAGGTATGCCGGTAGCTTTAAATGAAGACGGTTTGATCTACCCTTGTACCGACCCGTCTACTCAAGTTTACTTGGGTGTGGCAGTAACGGATAACGTTAACCCGGCTTATCAGCCTCAAAGAAACTTCCCAGTAGAAGTAACCGTGGCTGTAGAAGGTTATATGATTTGTAACTGGGTATCAAACGGAACTATCGAAGCTGGCTATGTAACTCCCGATGGAGCATTGCTTAACGACCGTTTCGTTAAGGCTAATCAGGGTATTTCAACTCCGTTCATTGCCCTCAATCCTGCAGAAGAGGCAAATGAGGTAATCCAAGTACTCATTAAATAAGAGAAAAGAAAGTTATGGAAAATAAGATTGATATTACAAAAATGAAGGCTCAGGACTTTATGAATGAGCTGCCGGAAATGGTAAGAAGCTTGGAAGCTGTTCGTTCCGGTTCACAGGATAAGAAGCCTGTAGAAGTAACCTTTGAAGAATTGGTTACAGGTAAATGGGGAATTTCACAGGATGAACTCTTCGAAAAGGTGGGCATCAATCCAAAGGTTGATACCATGCAGAACATCTTTACTATGCCTCAGCAGAATATCCGTTGGATTGTTCCGGAGATTATCCGTGCTGCTATCACTCTGGGTATGCGTCAAGCACCGTTCTATCCGAACATCATCGCTTCAGACCAATCCATTAACGGATTGCAAGCAATTATGCCGATGGTTAATATGTCGGATGCTGCTCCTGCAAAGGTTAACGAAGCAGAAACTATTCCATTGGGTGATGTTAGCTTCGGACAAAAATCAGTTAGCCTCTTCAAAATCGGAAAGGGTTTCAAACTTACTGATGAAGTTCGTAACTATGTTTCACTCGATGTCTTGGGGATCTATCTTCGTGACTTTGGTGTTCAGTTGGGTTATGCTTTGGATACTCTGGCTATGGACGTGGCTATCAATGGTAACAACCCTGATGGCTCTGAGTCTGCCCCAGTAATTGGTGTATACGAAACAACCAATGGCATTACTTACAAGGATCTATTGCATATTTGGGTTCGTGCTGCTCGTATGGGACGTAACTTTACTACTATGATTGGTGGTGAAGATCAGGCAATTGAAATGTTGAACTTGCCAGAATTCAAAGATCGTCATTCTGGTACAACTGAAGCTACACTGAATGTGAAGTCTCCGGTTCCCAAGAATGCTGACTTCTATATTCACCCGGGTACTCCTGACCAGCAGTTGATGTTGATTGATACATCGGCTGCCTTGATTAAGCTTACCGCTCGTCAATTGATGTTGGAATCTGAAAGAATCGTTTCTAATCAAACTGAGGCTGTTTATGCAAGCTTAACTACTGGCTTCTCTAAGATGTACCAAGATGCTGCTCTGTTGTTGGCTGCAGATAAGAAGTTCTCTGAATTCGGATTCCCAGAATTCATGAACGTAGATCCTTACCTGATGGTTAATCTTGAATAAGAACGTCCGGTTTCATCTATATAAATTCCCAGAGAGGGTGGGTAACTAAAAAGACCCATCCCCTCTTTAATCAACTTTTATTTTAATCTTAGGAAATATGGCTAAAGATAATAAATACACATTAACTGTGGGACCAAGAGCTTACAGTTTTCATGACCAATCAACTGGTATTACCATTTGTAGAGGAGAAGAAAAAGAACTCACTCGTCGTCAATTCCGTACACCGAAAATTCAGAAGGCTGTTGCTTCGGGTCATCTGATTATCATTGCTGATAAATCGGAAATCGAAAAGTATTCTGAGGCTGACATCGAAAAGTTGGACAAGAGGTTAAATGCCCAGTTTAAAAAGGGCATGACTTTGGAAAAGCTTTCAAAGGGCTATTCTCTTGAAGAACTGAAGCTGGTAGCTGGTTTACATGAAATCGTTGCCGAGAAAGATGATACAGTAGAAACACTTCTCCAGGCTTTGCTGGAAGAATTTGAATCTTCTTCTAAAGGTTAATATATGAAAATTACATAAGACAGACTAATATGAAAAATAATCTGGACTTTTTGTACGTTACGTCAGGTCTGGAAGTTTCATTCAGAGTCATATCCAAAGTCCCGGCCAAATCTATTTTTGACTGGGACTTTGGCGATGATAAGGGAGAGGTTTTCAATGGTGGAAGACATGTTTCCTATTCTTATGAAGCTCCCGGTTTCTATACAGTAACCCTACATGTAACTAACTCGAATGGTTTAGATATCACCGTAGATAAGACTCTGGTAGTTTGTGATTATGGGCATACGGCATTAGCCGATACAATATATAATTTAATTGACCATTATATTCCATCAGAAATCTCCGATGGTATGACACGAGAGGATAAATCCATCTACATCACCAAGTGGCAATATTATATTGGACCTCTAGTAAATCATGTAATTCCACCAGATAAATATACTGACGAATTATGGTATGAAGCACTAGAAAACCAATTAATAATGGAATTGGCAGCATGGGATTTTCTTAATGTGAAGATACTTAACTTATTAACAAGTACTTCTGAATATTTAAGTCAATTAACATCTACTAAAGAACAAACAGGTGATGGTACCTCTAAACCCGAACTTGCCCGAGGTGATAGGATTAAACAAATCACTACTGGGCCTACTGAAGTGCAATATTATGATACCCTGGCAGATGCTACAAGTTCCCTATGGAAAACACTCTCTCAAGCAATGCAACCGGGTGGATTAATAGATGAATTAAGAAAGAACCTTTGTATGTTAGCTTCACGGTTAGAAATCTACTTACCGTTCTGCGATGAAGTATTCAGAACTGTAACACCAAGGGTAGTTAACCGAAGAAAACCTGGTATATTAGATGGGCCTAACCCAAGTGCACCAGTAAAGGGTGGTAATGACTCAATTTTAACTAAACTATGACAAAAGAACCATGGAGAATGGTAAAGAACCGCTCTTGGGATAGGTATAAGAAAATTATCACCGATTTCTTGGATTGGGATGCTGGTAGACAAACCATAACTTGGGCAAAAAATGTTAACCAACTTCTCAGTCATGCCGAAGATAGTATACCAAAGTATTACAATATCCAAATCGAGGCATTATGTTACTACAATGCTTTCAGAAACTGGCCAATTAATAAGGCTACAGTAACTGGAGAATTGGACGATGAAAACTTATCAATACTAATTTCTAAATCTTATATAGAACAGATTGGTTATCTTACCTCTGAGGGATATTGGGATTTTAATTGGGAACAAGATAGGTTCATAATCAATGGTATAACGTATAAACCATCCGGTGACACTCAAACTGCTCAGGCAAAGGATGAGGCTCTAGTTTTCATGGTTATCCTAAAGAGAGACCGAGATACCAAAATTGAATTTGTAGAATAAAACATTAAGTGTATGGCAAAGATGTTAGTACTGAGGTGGACCCCAATTACTACCTCCAGTGGAATCTGGTTTGATAGTAATCTGGTTATCCTTAATGGTACATCTGGAGTTCATATTGAAATGAAAGGTAATGGCAACGATGTAACGGCATTTCAATCGATGACCGGAAACAAATTTGTCACCTGCTTTCAAGATTACTTCGGTGATATCTGGGATAAAATAATACCTCATCCTGGTATAGGCCAGGTAATGAAATTCCGTGTAAATAAGCTTCCCGATTATGCTTGCATACGGGGGGATATAGAAGACGGTGGAGATGTAGATCCAGAAAATCCGAATATACCAATGAATGCCTTCTGTGGTTCAGAGGGAGAACCATTCAGGGATATAGATTCGGAATTCTTACTGGGTCGTCAACGTTCAGTAATTAATCCTTAAATTTTATAAATATGTATGTAAGTAAATATTACACCTGCGAAGAGATTGACCAGCGGTTGTTACAGGGTTACTATGATGACTTTGTTCGTGCTGGCTTTGGGGGAACTATAAATGAGTTCTGGGCTTTCGTACTTTCTATCAAAAATAAGGTAGATAAGAAGGAAGGATATGACTTATCTAAGAATGACTTCACTGATGAGTTAAAAGCTAAACTTGATGGCATCGAAGAACATGCAAACTACATCACTAAGGTATCTCAGCTTGAAAATGACTTAAAGTATCAAACTGAGGAAGAAGTTAAACAGATGATTAGTGATTTGGTTGATGGTGCAGATGATGCTCTTGATACTCTTAAAGAGTTAGCAGAAGCTTTGGGTAATGATCCAAATTTTGCTACAACTATTACCAATAAGCTAACCGAATTACGTACTGCTTTAACAGAAGAGGTTAATCGAGCTAAAGAGGCAGAAGCCGCTTTGGGTGCAGCAGTAGCAGCAGTTCAGGATAATCTTGAATATGGGCTAGATCAGATTAACAAGAAGATTGATACTGTAAAGTCAGATTTAAAGGCAGAAATTGATCGAGTTGAAAGAAAGGTAGACAAGAATACCGAGGACATCAAAGACCTTAACGATAAAATAAATAATAATAATCATGAACTTGAGAATGAACTCAAGGGACTCATTCAACAGGAAAGAGAAGAACGTATCGCTGCTGATGCTGAGATTAAGGAAAGTGTAAATGAACTTAAGACCCTTCATATCAATGATAAGGCCGCACTCGAAGCTAAAATTGCTGAAGAGACTGCCAACCGTACCAATGCTGATACTGTCTTGGATTCTAAGATTAACGAGGAAATTACTAATCGCCAATCTGATACCCAGGCTCTTCAGAGTAAGATAGATCAGGAAAGAGTAGACCGTCATTCGGAGGACCAAGTTCTTCACAAGGATATTTCTAAAGAGGTAGCCGATCGTACAAATGCAGATAACCTTCTTCAGAGTAACATCGATAAAGAAGCACAAGCTCGTACTTCTGCTGACCAGGTATTACAGAATAATATCGATTCAGAAGCAACTACAAGAGCTGCTCAGGATTTAGTCCTTGATCATAAAATTGAAGATATAAAATTACAGGGCCAAGCAGATAAAACCCAATTACTCGAGGCAATTGCTGCAGAGGCTATGGCTCGTGAAAATGCCGATATCGATCTCGATAATCAAAAGGTGGATAAACGAGAGGGTTATTCATTAACTAAGAATGACTTTACAGATATACTCAAAGCTAAGTTGGACGGTATTGAAGAACATGCCAACTATATTACCCATTTATCTCAGCTTATCAACGATTCAGGTTTCCAAACTGAGGACGAAGTAAAAGCAGCTATTCAAGAAATTGTAGGTGCTGCCCCTGAAGTACTTGATACTCTTAAGGAAATTGCCGATGCTTTGGGTAATGATCCAAATTTTGCTACAACTATTACCAAGAAATTGGCGGCTATTACTGAACAGGTTAATCAGGAAATAGAAGACCGTATTGCTGGTGATGAAGCAAATAGTGCTGAAGTAGCTACAGAAACCCAAGCCCGTAAAGATGCAGACATTGCTCTTGAGGCTAAGTTAAAAGAATATATAGACAATAAGTCTGCAACTGGCGATGCTGCAATTGGAGTTGTAAGGGATAATCTTAACAAGGAAATCCAGGATAGAAAGGATGCCGATGCCGCTATTCAAGCTTCTTTAGATAAAGAGATTGCTGATAGAAAGACTGCAGATGAGGCTTATAATGTTAGTTTGACTAACGTTAATAGACGTATATCCGAGTTGGCTTTAAGTATTCAAGATTCTATCAATACCTTACGTAATGAGCTTACTGAGCAAGTAAATGCTAATACAACGGCTATTGCTACGAATACTCACAATATCGAAAGAAATTCTGAGTCAATCACAAACTTAACTAAAACCGTAAGTGATAACTACAAGGAAGTTAAGGATATGATTAACGAGGAAATCGTTGACCGTACCAATGCCGATACTGCCTTAAGTTCTAGGATTGATAATCTTAATATAGACCTTAATACTGAGAGAGTAGAGAGGATTGCTGCCGACCAAGTTCTTCAAGTAAATCTTGACAAAGAGATAGCAGATCGTACTGCTGCAGATAATGCTTTGAGTACGGAGTTTACTGCTAAATTGGATAATACTAAACAGGCTTTAGAATCCGAGGTAGATAAACTTAACCTCAAGTTAGATCAAGAGAAGGAAGATAGAATTGCAGGTGATAATGCTTTAGGAACTCGTATTGATTCTCTAGAGGTAGGTAATACCGATGCTATGAATGAACTAAAAGCAAAGGTAAATGCTAATACCACTGCTATTAATGCCGAGAAAGACCGAGCTATTGCAAAAGAGACCACTCTGGAGGCAAAGATAGATACCAATCTTCAGAATCACAGGGATGATATGGCCGGTATCACTCGAGATATGCTTACAGAGAAAAATGAACGTTTGGCTGGAGACACTCTACTTCAAACCAATATTGATAAAGAAGCAACTGATAGAGCTAATCAAGATACACTTATCAGTAATGCTCTTGCTCAAGAGAAGGCAGATAGGATTGCTGCCGACCAAGCACTGGATAATAAGAAGGTAGATAAAGTAGATGGTAAAGTACTTTCTTCTAATGACTTCACGGATTTGCTATATGCAAAACTTGATGGCATCGAAGAACATGCAAACTACATCACTAAGGTATCTGAGTTATTAAACGATTCTGATTTTCAGAATGCAGAACAAGTAGAGGCTGCAATCCAAAATATTATTGGTTCAGCTCCCGAAGTATTGGACACTTTGGCAGAGATTGCTAAGGCTCTTGGTGATGACCCCAACTTTGCAGCAACCATTACTGCTAAGCTTACCGAGTTGGAGAATAAGCTTGAAGCCGAAAAGAACTTACGAGAACAAGGTGATAATACTTTACAACAATCATTCACTAACCTGAGTAATACTCTTACTACTACGGTAAATGAGCTGAGAACTTTTGTAAGTGAAACTCGTACAGAGTTGTTAACTTCTCTGAATGCTACTAATGCTCTGGTAACTCAGAATACTGCTAATATCCAACGTAACCTGGAATTAATCCAGGGTATTCAAGATAATATCAATGGTAATTATACGGCCATTACGGATCTGTTAAATAACGAAATTGCCGCTCGTAAAGCTGAAGATATTCGGTTGGAAGCAAAGATTGATCAGAATACTTCTGACCTTAATACCGAGAGTGAAGAGAGAAAGGCTGCTGATAAAGTTCTTCAAGATAATATAGATGCAGAAGAAGCTGCTCGTATTGCTGCAGACACCGCTCTTGGTAAACGTATCGATAAAGAAATCCAAGACCGAACCGATGCTGATACCGCTTTGGATAATAAGTTTACTAATATTACTGATGACCACGAAGAAAGGTTGGTAGCCGAAGAAGCAACTTCTGATGCTTTACCCAATACCATGGTTACTGATGTAAGTGAAATAAGTAGGGATGACTCTAAACTTACTTTCAAGGTAAATACTTCTACTAAGGACGTTTCTAACAACCAATACGGAGAATCCAATGAGGCCATTAAAGAACTTCTCCCGGTAACACAATCTCTTGCAGGAGTCATGTCTGCAGCAGATAAGATTAAGTTGGATGGGTTGGATGAAAATGCCCTTACCGATATATCGGCTGATTCTGATGCAAGTAAAGTAACCGTAACCGTAACTAAGGATAATGGTCTGAATGCTGATACTACAGAAACCTTTGATTTGCCTCAGGCATCAGATACTAAAGCCGGTACGATGACTGCTAAGGATAAGGTAGAGTTAGATAGAATTACTACTGTTAACTTTGCTCTTGGGGATGTAACCCCAAATGAGACTTCAGTAGACATTGCTGCTACTAAAACCGTAATTGAGGATGGTACTGTAGAACAGAATCCAATTACTTTACCTGCTTCTACTGCAGAAAAAGCTGGTGTACAATCTGCTGCAGATAAGAAATTGTTTGATTCCATACCAGAATCCTTTGTACTTGCTTCTGGAGGCAATCTAGAAATTTCAGATTCTGAGGTCACCATTACTCATGCTGGAGCTAAACTAGACTCAGAATCTGGTGTCTATGTTAAGGGTAGTAGATATGTAATGGGTACTATACCAGCAGCAACTAAGACTACTGCAGGTGTAATGACTGCCCAAGATAAGATTAATCTTGATGAGACTTTGCCCAATGCTATTGCTAAGGAAATTGAGGATAGACAAGAGGCAATCGATACAGCTATCAAGAATCTGGGAGACTCTCAGACTGCTGCTTTAGAAAAAGAGATTCAAGATAGAAAAGATGCTGATACTGCCCTTGATACTAAACTGCAGAATAATATTGATACTCTAGAAGCCAAGCATGATGCCTTTGTAGCAACTAAGGGACAAGCTGATGGGTTTGCTCCATTAGATGGTAATGGATTGGTACCAGCTAACCATTTGCCTTCATATGTAGACGATGTAATCGAGGTATACGCTACTTATGAAGTAAGCTCTACTGGAGGTCTTACTAATGTTCAGTTGTATACTGATGCTACTCACCAAACTCCGGTAACTGGAGAATCTGGTAAGATATACATTAATGTTGCTAATGGGGAACCTCCTTATCAATTCCGTTGGTCAGGTACTAAATTCGTAGATAGTAACACTTCTTCCCTTATTATTGGAGAAATTGCGGGTACTGCTTTCGAGGGTAGTAGAGGTAAACATCTTGAGGATGTGGTATCTAGTATGCCTAGAAATTTAATCAGTAATATTTCAATAGCTAACAGAAACAAGAGGAATATAATTATTCAGTGTAATTATTCTTCTTTAGATGACCAGGGTCATTACATAGATAAGCCTGAGGGGATGCTTATTCCACTAACCAATGCCACTACTCAAGAAGCCGGTTTGATGGAGGCAGAAAGTGTAATAAAACTTAATCAAACTCTACCGAAAGCCATAGAGGATGAACAAGAGGCTCGTATTGCAAAAGATAATGAGCATGATAAACTAATCAATAGTTTACCTCAGGAGATAATGACGGTAATAAACGGTGTTATCCAAAATACGAATAATCTCGGATTAAAGTATTTTAGATGGGTAAAGAATACCGAAGAGGGCTCATATAGTAGAGGTACAGATGTGAATGTCACCATACCAGCAGCAACTAAGACTACTGCAGGTGTAATGACTGCAGCTGATAAGACTAACTTGGATAATACGGTACAGGGGTTGGCAAATGAGATTACCAATAGAACTAATGCTATCAATGCTCTTCGTACAGAATTGAAAACTTACGTTGACGATTTGATTGCCGATACTGGTTCAGATGTAACTGCATTAGAAACTAAGGTAAATAATCACATTGCCAATAAATCTAATCCTCATGCAGTTACTAAAACTCAGGTTGGATTGGGTAATGTTAATAATACTTCTGATGCTGATAAGCCAGTATCTACTGCTCAAGCTACTGCTATTGCTGATGCTAAGGCTGCAGGTACTACTGCTCAGACTTCTATCAATAGCCATGCTGGTAGAAGAGATAATCCTCACGTAGTAACTAGAGCTCAATTGAGTTTGGCAACTACCGACCAGGTAGTATTTGCTAAGACCACGGCTCCTTCTGGTTTCTTCAAAGAATCCTCAGATGTTCGACTCAAATCTAATATCAAGGATTTGAATCATACTCTGGAACAGATTTGCCAGATACCAACCAAGTCATTCGAAATGCTTGGTAAAGAGGACGAGGGAACTATTGCTCAGAATCTTGAGGGATTGGGATTTGGTAAATATGTAGAGGAAGTTCCAGTAGAGAAATCTACAGTACCTAATCCAGAGGAATTCGAAACTTTGGAAATCAATGGAGAAGAATATGTACTCGTAAAACAAGTTAAATATCACAAGATGTCAACTTTGGCAATCGAGGGTGTTAAACTTCTCTACGATGAGATTAAGGCTTTGAAGGCTGAGATTCAAGAACTTAAAAATAAATAATCATGGGAGAGATAGCAACCTGGAGTGCTGTCAAAACTAAAGTAGGCCTTGGTAAGACAGGAAATGACTGCCCTACCAAGGCTGAATTGTTAGCACTCTCCTCGACAGGAACCGGGGAGAATTATGTGGGGTTGGAACTATCCAATGCCAGTTCCTATGGAAACAACGAATGTGTAAAGTTGGAAGATATACACAAGGTAACCTATAAGTATACATTTACTTCTCGATACAGTAGTATAAGTTTTGATGCTTTGGGTAACCCCAGTTCTTCTTCTAATCAAGGCTTTGGTTTTATTTCTACGAAACAGAAATATTGGGATGGAATAGCTAATGGGGCTGAAGTTACGGTAAATTATATTATTAGTAATACACCCACATGGGTAACTAATCACGGTAATCAAGTACCTCCTTGGACTGCTTCAGAGAATCTGGGATTAACCTCTCGGTCAGATTCCAATACTCTTGTTACACAGAGCGAATCTGGTAAAACTTTTAAAGTAACCTTCACTCAAGCAGCGGCCTCTCAATCTTGGAGTTATGGTTGGAGTGTATCACCTACCTCTATGTCATTTGGGGCTACAGGAGGTACTAAAACCTTTACCGTTACTTCTTACAAGCAAGAATTGAGAAATGGGCATAATTATGGTAACCAAATTGCTTTAACTTATACTAGAGCCAACTCTGGTAGTGTATCTGGAAGTGGTACTTCAGTAACTATGGGTAATAATACTTCTACCAGTACTCGTAGTGGTACCGTAACTTTAACCCAAGCAGAAACCAATAAGAAAGTAACCATATCTTGTTCTCAATCTGCAGGTTATAAGACTTATAGTGAAATTACTGCAAGTGGTGGAGCTGTAACAGATATACCTGCAAGTGGAGGTACAAGAAGTTCATTTACTACTTTGCCAACTTATTCCCAGACCTGGGGATGGAATGGTTCTACAACGGGAGGAGGTACGATTACAAGTGGTGCTAGTATTAGTTATGGTACTGCAGTTAGTGCAAGTAATCTGGAAGATACCGTAAAATCTAGAACCCAAGTAGGTACACTTACTGGTACTTTATCACTCAATGGTAAAACTAAATCTGTAAGTATACCTGTATATCAAGAGGCAAATAAATGGTTGAGCTATTCTTATGGTTCATGGTCTGTAACTCTAACTGCTAGTTCATACACTATCTCTAATACTGGGGGGAGTGTAACTTTATACCCAAGTGCAAGTAGAGATCGATATTCAAATTATACTTCTGGTTACACAGTAAGGGATGGCTATGATACTGCTGACCCATCCTTAAGTACCAATGGTATTTCAGGTTTTACATTATCTGGGACTACCCTTACTGCTTCTTCAAACAGTAGTACCAGTTCTAGAACCGTTAGAGTCTTTGCTAACTATGATGGGGCTTCTGATTATGTAGATATTACTCAGGGTGGTGCTAGTGTAAGTTATAATTACTACTTTTATTGGAATGGTGCTGGTGCAAGCGAATCCATTCATCATGCTGCTTCAGGGGATACTTTATCTAAGACTTTTATATCCTATAAGAAAAAAGTAATTAATGGTTCCGAAACTTCAGATACTTATGATGTAGGTGTAAGTTTGTCTGGTACTCCCTCTTGGTCTTCTGTTACAGTTAGTGGTAAGACTGTATCAAGTAAAGCTTCAGAGAATATCGAAGAATCATCAAGATCTGCTACGGTTACAGTTACTCAAAGTGAATCAGGTAAAAAACTTACACTTGATATCATTCAGAATGCTGCAACAATTACTTATGAATACGTATTTAATTTGGGGTAATAAAAATACAACACCATCCTGTATTTAATGTATAATTAACCTAAGTATTAATCTTTAAAACCTTACAATTATGGGAGTAGAAGTAAAAGGTGCCGGCGATGGCGTTGTAATCGCGGACAGAGGCTGTAACGATGGTTGTTGCTGTGGTAATCATAATTCTGGTTGGGGTGCTGTTGGGGTGCTGTTGGAGGTGCATTGGTAGGTGGTGGCTTTGGTGCGGCTGCAGTTTCCGTATGGGATAAAATCAATGACACAAAGGCTGACATCCAGAAAGTAGAATCTACTGTTCAGGAAGCAAAAGCAGGTATCTACAAGGATATCTC
>ENA-UAOV01000291-UAOV01000291.1-human-gut-metagenome-genome-assembly--contig:-NODE-291-length-25741-cov-4.501051_pt1 | contig 25741 bp, 40 predicted proteins | sample MGYA00243472_ERZ654562 | MGnify/ENA primary metagenome ERZ654562 (study PRJEB26926, sample SAMN06164391) | human gut metagenome | biome: ENVO:00009003; feature: ENVO:2100002; material: ENVO:00002003... | reverse complement strand
ATATTTCCTACATAGGGGTGTTTTTGTACTGTCCGCACAAACTGGGGCAGTTCACAATCCCGGCGGAGGGTCAATATTTTATTTAACAGATCAGACCGATGCGAGGAAAGTGTCGGTGTCGGTGATCTCTGCACCATAGGTGTCCTTGAGATACTTCAGACCGTACTCATAGTCCTCGGCGGTGAAGGAGTTAGTCGCGTCTTTGATAACAACAATGTCGTAGCCGAGCTGATAAGCGTCGGCGGAGGTGTGGCGAACGCACATATGGGTGTGCAGTCCGGTAACAACAACGGTGTTGACTCCGAGCTCCTGGAGCAGGAGGTCAAGGTCGGTGTGGAAGAAACCGCTGTAGCGTCTCTTGGGAACGACATAGTCGCTCTCGCAGAGTCCGAGCTCGGGAATGACTTTCGCGCCCTCGGTGCCAGCTATCGCGTGGTCGCCCCAGAGCTTGAGCTCGTGGTCGATGCCCTTGAGATGAGCGTCGTTGCAGAAGATGACCGGTATGTTCTTCTCTCTTGCACCGTTGAGCAGCTCTGCGGTCTTGGGGACTATTGCAAGACCTCTGTCGCACTTGAGTGCGCCGGTGACGAAGTCGTTGAGCATATCAACGACAAGAATTGCGTACTTCTTTTCCATAATATTTACAGCTCCTTGTGTGTTATGATTAAATTATACCGATTTAATCTTCCGGTGTCAATGACAATAAACACAAAGAAAACGCTCTTTTACAATAGGTGTTTGTGTGATATAATTTATTCATATCAATTTCCCGGGAAACGGAGAGCGTTTATGGCAACTGTGCTTTTGGCTGTGATATTTATAGCCTATATCGGGCTCGGAATCCCAGATTCTTATCCGGGCTGCTGAGCATAAAGCTCTCGGGTAAAAAAGTCATGGTCATAGGCCAGTGCGTGACCCTCGCGGCGATACTGCTGATTATGTTCAGGCTGCCAATGGCGGCGACATATGCGGCACTCGCGATGTATGCGGTGATGATGATATAAACTGCGTTTTTCATACGCAGACCGGCAGATAAATAAAAAGGAGAAACGATATGAAAACGACTCAGGTTGCCGCCGCGCTCATTTGGCAGGGCGACAGATTCATGATATGCCGCCGCCCCGAAAATAAGGGCAACGCCCTTTTATGGGAGTTTGTCGGCGGAAAGCTCGAACCGGGCGAGACGCATCAGCAGGCACTCATTCGCGAATGCAGCGAGGAGCTCGGTATAACGGTGGAGGTCGGCGACGAATTCTGCGATGTCTATCATCAGTATCCCGATATATATGTCCATCTCGTCGTGTTCAACGCGAAAATAGCCGAGGGCACGCCTCAGCTGCTCGAACATTGCGGACTCGAATGGATAACGCCGCAGGAGATAAAAAACTATGCCTTCTGCCCGGCGGATAAAGACATACTCCAAAAAATAATCAATACACATTGAAAGAGGTTATATTATGCAGCTTGTTCTTCCGTTTGAACATATGGCAAAGGCGGCGCAGTATATGGAGCCGTCGGTTTTTGAATATGTCCGCGAGGGTGAGATAGAGAGCTTCGAGAGCTTTGAAAAGTTCGATTTCCTTGCCTTTGACTGGTACGATGTCCACAGCGAGCGCACCGAGGACTATAAAATGCTCGCCTATGTCAGCCGCGAGAATCTGATAATTTTCACAGAGGGCGCGGCGGGCGACACGGCAAAGAAGATAATGGACGGGCTCGCGGCGGAGAATCCGGAGCTCAGATCCGAGCAGCTGCTCTACAGATTCTTCGTCCGACTTTTAAACGGCGATATGGATTGCCTCTCGAGGCTCGAGAATGAAATAGACGAATACGAAAATGTCTATCTTTTCAAGAGCGAGTCCGGCAAGGATGTTTTCGAAAAGCTGTCCGCCTGGCGGCGCGAGCTGCTGAGAATAAAGCGCTACTATGAGCAGCTGACTTTGATTTTTGACGAAGCTTCCGCTAATGACAATTCCGTATTCTCGAACGCCGCGGCGAAGCGATTCGCCATTCTCAAGAACCGCACCGACCGCTATCTCCAGACGGTGCAGAATCTGCGCGATGTTATCGAGCATCTTCAGGAGGAATATCAGGCGCAGCTGTCTATCCAGCAGAACGATCTGATGAAGCTTTTCACGGTTGTGACTGTTATCTTCCTGCCGCTGACACTGCTCACGGGCTGGTACGGCATGAACTTTTCGGGCATGCCGGAGCTCAACTGGGAATATGGATATCTTGTGATAATTGTCGTGAGTATCGTTGTGCTCGTTGCGCTGATACTATTCTTCCGCCGGAAGAAGTGGCTTTGAGATTTTGAAAATTTTTGATTTGCCTATTGACAGGGTAGGCAATATGTGCTATATTGTATCCAACATACCGCCGAGGTAGGCGTATGAAAGGAGAGAATGTTATGAAAAAGACCGCCATGAACCGAATGAACCGCTGTAGCTGCGCCTGTTGTCAGTGCGCGTGTTTCGTCATGTCTTTTTCCGATATGTCCTCCAAATGCGGGTCGTTGAACTGATCCGATAAAACGGCTTTTGACCGGGGACACTCATCGGAGTTCCCCGGATTTTTTATTTTGCCTCGGAACTCAGAATCTTAACTAACTAACTTCAAAGGAGCAATTTATTATGTCAAAGATTTATACCTCAGCAGACCAGCTTATAGGAAAGACCCCTCTTCTCGAACTGACCCACATTGAAAAGAAATACGGACTCAAGGCGAAAGTGCTCGCAAAGCTTGAGTATTTCAATCCCGCAGGCTCCGTCAAAGACAGAATCGCCAGAAAGATGCTCGACGACGCGGAGGCGGCGGGCAAGATCACCCACGATTCAGTCATTATCGAGCCGACCTCCGGCAACACCGGCATCGGTCTCGCCTCCGTCGCCGCCGCGCGCGGATATCGTATAATTATCGTTATGCCCGAGACGATGTCCGTTGAGCGCCGCCAGCTGATGAAGGCATACGGCGCCGAGCTTGTGCTCACCGAGGGCGCAAAGGGCATGAAGGGCGCGATAGCCAAGGCTGACGAGCTCGCAAAAGAGATACCGAACAGCTTCGTGCCCGGCCAGTTTGTCAACCCCTCGAACCCCAAGGCTCACTATGAGACCACGGGTCCCGAGATTTTTGAAGACACCGACGGCGAGGTTGACATCTTCGTCGCAGGCGTCGGCACCGGCGGCACCATCACGGGCGTCGGCGAGTATTTAAAAGACAAGAAGCCCGGCGTAAAAATCGTTGCAGTTGAACCCGAGACCTCGGCAGTGCTCTCGACAGGTGTTGCGGGCGCGCATAAGATACAGGGCATCGGCGCAGGCTTCGTGCCCGATGTGCTCGACACAAAGGTCTATGACGAGATAATCCCCGTCAGCAACGAGGCAGCATTCGAGGCCGGCAAGCTTATCGGCAAGAGCGAGGGTGTGCTGGTCGGCATATCCTCAGGTGCCGCCGCTTATGCAGCGATAGAGCTTGCAAAGCGCCCGGAGAACGAGGGCAAGACGATAGTCGTGCTCCTGCCCGACACAGGCGACCGCTATCTGTCAACTCCGCTTTTCCAGGACTGATAAATAATTTTCCCACAGGCTCCGGCTCTTCCGCCGGGGCTTTCGGGCTTTTTTGAGAGGAAGAATATGAGCTTTAACCCCGATAACCCGCGCCGCAAGGCACTCATCGCGATGAGCGGCGGAGTGGATTCGTCCGTCGCCGCCTATCTCGCGATTGAGAGCGGGCTCGATTGCATCGGCGTGACGATGAAGCTTTTTGATAACGAGGATGCGGGGATGAGCCGCGAACTCGACGCGAAGAATTTCAATTTTATTGCCTTTGATACTCCGCCCGCGGAGTTTCGCGCGAGCGCGAGGGTCAGATACAGGCAGGCAGAACAGCCCGCAACCGTGCGCGTCACGGGCGAAGACACAGTGCATATAATTTTTGACGAGCCGCAGCGGGCAATAACCAAGGGTCAGGCGGTCGTCGTCTATGACGGAGATATGGTTATCGGCGGCGGAGAGATCTGCTGAGTGCGAAACGGAGGAATATTTATGATGATATCAACGCGTGGACGCTACGCTCTGAGGGTGCTTGTTGACCTTGCGGAGCACAGCGGCGGTCTTGTCCCGATGAAGGATGTCGCGGCGCGCCAGGGCATCTCAAAAAAATATATGGAACAGATAATGGCTCTGCTCGTCAGGGACGGATATGTTGAGGGCGTTCACGGCAAAGGCGGCGGATACAGGCTAGGCAGACCGCCGGAGCAGTGCGTTGTCGGCGATATTCTGCGCCTGACCGAGGGCAGCCTAGCTCCCGTTGCGTGTCTCTCCTGCGAAGAACCGTGCGAGCGTGCGGACAGCTGCTGCACCATTGGAATGTGGCGCAGGTTCGAGGAGATAACAAACGAATACTTTGACGGCATAACAATAAGAGATCTGATGAAAATCGAATAATAGATAAACCGCGTTCTGTTTTTGATTTGAACGCGGTTTTTGTATATGAAAAAGGCTCCCGCCCGTTTGGGTGAGAGCCTTGATTTGTTTGGTGCTGTTACAGCAGTTTTTTAGCCAATCTTAACGGTGTAGTCAACAATACCGGTAAGGGTATCAATGCTTGCAGGGATACCGACAACCTTGACGCCAAGGTTGTTAACATTGACGTTGACCTTGTAGTGCCAGGTGCCGCTGATGATCTTGCCGGTGGCGTTGTCGATCTTGACATCTCTGACATAAGCGTCGTTGTAGGTGAGCTTTATGTTCTCCATGCCGGAAGTGACGGAAACGCCGGGAAGCTCATCGAGAGCGTTCTGAACGTTGCCGAGAGTACCGATCGAACGGCCGACGGGGCCCTTCGAGCTGCTCTCCTTCGGGCCGTCAGTCTGAGGATTGACGTTGAAGGAAACGATGGTGTACTTGCCGTCTGCGGAGATAGCCGCCTTAGCGTTCTTGACGTCGGTCGGAAGAACGTCACCGTGGTCGCCTGCGGGGATCCAAGTGGTCTCAGTCGAGTTCTTCTCAAGGGCCTTCTTCGCGATGCCCTCAAAAGAACCAAGGATCTTACCAAGTCCGCCGGTGCCCTCAAGCTTCTCGAGCCTCATGGTCTGCTTGCCCTTGGGGGGGTTCTTTACGGTAGCGTTGACAGCCTTGTTGTAGAAAGCTACGACTGCCTTAGCGTCGGTGGAGTTGAGACCCTTTTCGGTGTTGCCGGTCTGAGCGCCGCCCTGAGAGCCGCCCTGGCTGCCTGCTGCCTGCGAGGGAGCCTCGACGGGCTTGCCGGAAGCGTCGGTGGAAACTTCGGAAGCGTCGCCGCTTACGTCGGTGCTGTCAGCTGCGGAAGCGTCTGCGGGAACGGTAGAGCCGTCGCCGTTGTCGATGACCTCTCCGCCTGCGGAGGAGGGATCGGTTGTGGTCGCGCCGTCATCCTTGCCCTTGCAAGCTGCAAAAGCGAAGACCATAGCGAGAACCATGATGAGTGCAAGAATTCTCTTCATTTGTTTGTGCTCCTTTTAACATTTTTTCTTGATTTTGTGAATAAATTGTTTCACAGTATTTTCAGTTTACTCTAAAATAACCAAAAAGTCAAGAAAAACAACGCTGCAAATTATAACAATTTTGTAACATACGGCTGGAAATAACTTGACTTTCGGGCATAAGCACATATAAAATGTATGCAGAGATTTAAAAAAGTATGAGCCGCAGGGCGAAAGGAATTTGATAAAATATGCTTGAGAGAAGCGAATGGATAAAAGGGTGCGAAAAGAATTTGCGCGGCGGTACGGTGTATCTGAAAAACTTTCGGTGCGCCGCCAAAGCGGAAAAAGCAATGTTGGAAATAACCGCGCTCGGCGTATATGAGGCAAAATTAAACGGCGAGCGGATAGGCGACTTTATCCTCGCTCCGGGCTGGACTTCTTATTTAAACAGGCTTCAGGTGCAGAGCTACGATGTGACAGATATGCTGAAGACCGAGAATTCGCTCGAGGTGACGGTCGGTCAGGGCTGGCGCGCCATCGCAAACAAACGAGACGGCAGCGACTTTTTGGGCTATCGCGACACGGCGCTCATCGCCGAGTTGACTCTTACCTACGCCGACGGCAGTATGGAAAGCATCGTCACCGACAGCTCGTGGACTGCGCGCGAGAGCAAGCTGAGATATACAAATATATATGACGGCGATATCTACGACGCGACTTTCAAAGCGGGGAGCGCGAGGCACTGCATCTGCGTCGATCTCGAAAAGGATATGCTTATCCCGCAGGAGGGCAGAAAAATAGTCGAGCAAGAGCGGATGCCTGCCTTGCAGATAATAAAAACCCCGGCAGGCGAGACGGTTATTGACTTCGGGCAGAATATGACGGGCTATGTCGAGTTCAGGATAAAAGGCACTCCCGGCGCGCAGGCGACAATCTCCCACGGCGAGACGCTCGACCGCGATGGCAATTTCTACAACGCCAACTACCGCTCGGCGGACGCGCAGATAAAGTTCATTTGCGACGGCGAGGAGCACACATATAAAAGCGCGCTGACCTTTTTCGGCTTTCGCTATATCCGCCTTGAAAACTGGCCGGATGAGATAAAAAAAGAGAATTTCACGGCGGTAGTTGTACACTCGGATATCCGCCGCACGGGGTACTTCGAGTGCTCGGACGAGACGGTGAACAAGCTTTTCAAAAACATAATCTGGGGTCAAAAGGGCAACTTTCTCGATGTCCCGACCGACTGCCCGCAGAGAGACGAGCGCCTCGGGTGGACGGGCGACGCGCAGGTGTTTGTCCGCACGGCGAGCCTCAATTTCGACGTTGAGCGCTTCTTTAAAAAGTGGCTTCGCGACCTCGCCGCCGACCAGGGACGCGACGGCTGCGTGCCCCATGTTATACCGAATATATCCGACGACATGGGCGGCTCGAGCGCGTGGAGCGATGCGGCGGTCATCTGCCCGTGGGAGATATACAGAACCTACGGCGACAAGGCAGTGCTCGAGGAGCAGTTCGACTCCATGAAGGCGTGGATAGACTGGATGCGCGAGCGCAGCGAAAACGGCAGGCGCTCCGGCGGCTCCCACTTCGGCGACTGGCTCGGACTCGACTCCACGGAGGGCAGCTACAAAGGCTCAACTCCCGATGATCTCATCGCCACGGCATACTATAAATATTCGACCGAGTTATTTATAAAGGCGGCACACGCGCTCGGTAGAGATGTTTCGGAATATGAGAATATTCCCGCAGAAGCGGCGGCAGCGTTCAGGCGCGAATATATGGAGAACGGCAGGGTGAAAAACGCCACGCAGACCGCCTGCGTGCTCGCGCTGTATTTTGATATCACCGACGACAGGGCGGCGACAGCAACTCAATTAAACGAGCTTGTGAAGCGCGCCGGGCATCTTGAAACCGGCTTCGTCGGCACGCCGTATCTTCTCCATGCGCTCAGCGACAACGGCTACGCCGAGACGGCATATGACCTTCTGCTGCGGCGCGAATATCCCTCGTGGCTCTATCCGATCTCCAAGGGCGCGACGACGGTCTGGGAGCACTGGGACGGTATAAAGCCCGACGGCACGATGTGGAGCACCGACATGAACTCGTTCAATCACTATGCCTACGGTGCGGTCGCAGACTGGATGTACGGCGCGGCGGCGGGAATAAACTCCGACCCCGACCGCCCGGGCTTCGAGCATATTATCTTCCGCCCCGTGACAGACAGGCGGCTCGACTTCGTCAAGGCTTCGATTGACACGCGCCGCGGCACCGTTGCGAGCGAGTGGAGACGCGAGAACGGCAGGATAAAATATATTTTCACCGTCCCCGAGGGCTGTGGCGCTTCGGTCATTATCGGCGGAGAAAAGCACGAAGTCGGAGCGGGCACACACGAGTTTCTTGAATGATAAATTCCCGGTTTGCCGCCATTTTCGGTGAGCCGGGAAATAAATTTCAAGAAAAATTTGAAAATCTTGTCCTACTTTGCAAAAAATATATTGACAAATCGCTTGCGATATAATATAATAATCAAGCCTTGTCGGATGACGAGGCTCACATATGGCGGCATAGCTCAGTTGGCTAGAGCATTCGGTTCATACCCGGAGTGTCGTTGGTTCGAATCCAACTGCCGCTACCAATTTTGGCCCGGTGGTCAAGAGGTTAAGACACCGCCCTTTCACGGCGGTAACACGAGTTCGATTCTCGTCCGGGTCACCAGAGCCACCAAACAGATGTCGCAATCGGCAGATCAGAAATTCGTTCGGTCTGGATTCTGACATCTTTATTTTTTAGGACGCGTAGCTCAGCTGGTTAGAGCGCTTGCTTCACACGCAAGAGGTCCACGGTTCGAGTCCGTGCGTGTCCACCAGAAGCAAAAGCCCCGAAAGCGTTGATATACAACGGCTTCGGGGCTTTTTTGTTTTGTAAATCGGCGCGTTTTTATATTTCTCATATAACCTCAAAAGACCTGATTTTCTGACGGTTGCTAACAAAAATCTAACAAATTTTTTTAGGTCAAATCGAGTTGACGGCGTCCTTGAGCTGTGCCATCTCGATGTGCGTGTAACGCTTGGTCGCCGCGTCGGAGACCTGACCCATAAGCTTTTGGATTCCCCATTTGTCGATGCCGTTGCGATAAAGCATCGACGCGAAGGTGTGCCGCGTGGCGTGCGGAGTCAGGCGCGGCAGGTCGAGGGCTTCGAGCGTCGGATAATACCATTGGTTGCGGAAATACTTGTCGGTCACGCGGACGAGCTTACCGCGATATTCTTTGCAGACGATTGTCGGACCGTTCTTGTCGAGCCACTTTTGCAGATACGGTAAGACCTTATCGGAGACCGGCACAATTCTGTTTTTGCCCGCTTCGGTCTTTTCGCCGCCGGTCAGAGTGTGGTTTTCCGGATCCCAGCTGAAGCGCGTGAGCGACAGGAACTCGTTGATTCGCCATCCAGTGTAGCACATAATCACTATCAAATCCGCATACATAAAGCCCCTTTCCGCCGCCTCTTCGAGCTTGTGCAGTTCGAGATCGGAAAAAGGCGTCTTTTCCTTTTCTTCCATTTTCGGCAGCGTGGTAAAAGAAGCGTAGTTTTTTGATATGACATCCGTTTGCACGGCGTAGTCGCATAGCATACCGGCAAAAACTTTTGTTTTCTGCACCGAGGACACGGAAAGCCCGTCCTCATACGCCTTGGTTATCACAGCCTGATAATGCGCTGTCCGCAGGTCTTTTACTTTGTAGTCGCCTAAAACGGAAAGGCGGTTTTTCCATGCGCCGAGATAGGTGTCGCGGGCTTGCTTGGATAAATTCTGAAAACGCTGAAGCTTGACAAACTCTTCGTATAGCTGCCGGAATGTCATTTCTTCGGCAGGAGCCGGAACAAGAGCCGTCGGCGATTCGTTCCACGCCCCGAGGGCGGTCATTGCCTCGGCGCGCGTGGCGTAGTAGCCGATTACCGTTCTTTTTTTTGATATGCTGTCGGCGACGAAGTGCGCCGGAGTCAACGCGATCCACGGTTTGCGCCGTTTGCCGCCGAGTTTATACACGGAACCGTATCCGTTCGGATTTTTCATAAAAAATACCGCTCCTTTGCTTGTACTTTCCCGGAGCGGGTGATATAATAAATATATCAACTCACTCTGTCGTAGGTGTGGTTTGATGCATTGCCCGTTCCTGTTCCCGCAGGGGCGGGTTTTTTTATTATCTTTTGAATTTTATGTTGAAATGGAATCCCCAAGTCAGAGGCTTACGGTCGTAGCTGTAGTCATCATCGTCATTATCATCATCGTCAAAGTCGTCGAGGTGGAGATAATCGAGAGGATCATCGTCGTCATCATTGTCATCGTCGTAGTCGTCGTCAAAAAAGTCATCTTTTGGAGTGTCGCCGCCGACGATTTCTGCGCCGCAAAGCGTTACGCAGCGATCCTTGTTTTCTTCCATATATTTAGCATCGGCTCTTGACAGATTTCCGAGCTGATAGCCGTCCACAAGGACTTTAAAAGCGGGTTCGCCGCGATATTCATATTCTTCAAGCGCGAGCTCGATTTCTTTGTTTGTAAACGGAGGCTCGTGGTAATACAGTTTGCGGATCAGCTCCTGTCGGCTGGTGCCGTCGTCGTTGTTAAAGGTCACGCCGACGGTCTTTACACGATAAAATTCATATGTTTCCACCGGCTTGATCGGCTCTGCGGACGGAAGCGGTGTCGTGTCTATATTTGCCATTTTCAACTCGGAATCCGGCACAGCTCTGTCGGGAATGTCGACGGAATCAACTGCGGCGTCCCTTTTCTTTTTTGCGTGTCGCAGAATCAGAAATACACAGACGGCAACAGCCACGAGGCCGACCACGATAAGCACCGCAAAAAGAGCCGGGTGGGCGCTTTCTTTGATTTTTTCGATAAGTGCCATTATACCGCCGAGTAAAAACATTACCGCGATAATCAACACCCAACTGACTTTTTTCTTACCTTTTGCCATTTATTTGACCTCCAATCTTATTACAAACGACCAAGCGCTTGTTCTTTGTAATAATTTATAGCTTTTTGCATAAACGGAACGGTCACATCAAAATATTCGGAAAGTTCCCACGATTCCGTGAAACCGTGCTTCACCGCTTCCTCAAGCTCGTCCTTCGGGACGAGCTTTTTTATTGCCCACTTGTCGGCGGCATATTCGTGCTTGGCGCGGACATCGCAGGCGGCATATATGTTGTAAAAACTGCCGGTGACGCAGTGCCCGAGCTCGTGCGCCAAACGGATGCACTCGTCACTGGTCGTCTCCAAACAAAACGGATCAATTCCTATGTAACACTTTCCGTTTTGCCACATCATCGACACGGAGCCAGTTGCAGGTAAAGAAAATGCGAGTACTTCGATATTCTCATTTTCCGCCAAATCATATAAGCCGTCAAGACTGCTCATCTTTATCTTTTACCCTTTCTGCGATAAACTGCGCGAACTGCTTTACCTCAGCAAACATCTCAGGAGTTATTTTGTCGGCTGCTCCGTCAAAGAGCGCAAACTTTAATTCCTCATCGCTTATTTTTTGGCATTCTGATTGCTGCTCAGTTCCAAGTAAATAGTCTGATGATACATTAAAATATTTGGATAATGCGGAAAGCATATCAAATGATGGGCGAACATCTACCCCTTGTAAATATTTTCTTTTCCACATAGAGACAGTGGCTTTATTAAACCCGTTGTCCGTCATTACCTTAGACGGAGAGACTCCGTCGCGTTCACAAAGCGCGATAAATTTGTCATAGAACATAAAAACACCTCGTTGATTTTGGTGAAAATCAACAAAGTTGATTTGATTAAACTTTTTGACTTGACAAGTTGAGTTTAATAAACTATACTTGAAGCAAGGTTGAATCAAATAAACTCTTTTCAAAGCGTTGCAGACTTTGAGTTGATTTCAGTTAATTGTCGTATTGTGTTTGACAAGATAACTATATCACAATAGTTTAATAAATTCAACTATTTTTGAAAAAACTTTTGAAAGAGGTGATTTGAATGAACGAATGGATTGGTGAAGCCGTCGGATTAATGCATATTAACAAAATAAAGGCTAAAGAAGTGGCCGAAGAAATGGGCGTTACATCGGTTTATCTTTCGATGATAATGAACGGCAAAAAAAGGGTTAGAGATGAAAATCGCATGAAGTCCAGAGTGTTTGATGCAATCGAGGCAATCGAAAAAAAACGGCAGGAAACAAACCACGGTACGGACACAACTGAAATTGTGGCGCGCCGCGACGAAGCTTGAGAAAAGGAGCGGAAACAGCATGCGAAAACCTACGACAGAGGAGATCCTCGCCATCGACGGCAGCGTGCCGGTCGAAATGGCGGCGCGGTACCTTGGCCAGTCGAAAGACTTTATTTACTGCGCGATGCAGAAACAGGTCTTGCCGATTGGCACAGCGTACCTGCGCGAAAAAGAGTGGTGTTATGACATCAGACCACAGGCGCTGGTTGAATACAACGAGCACGGTGGAGTGAAGCGCTACATGGCGTTGGAGGACCACCTGAGAAAAGTAATCAGTTGCACGGTTGAGAAACTGTGTTCTTGAAAAGAAAAAGAAAGGAAGAAAAGAAAATGATTGAAAGCTTAAAAAAGACCCACGCGGATTTTCGCCGTGCGCTCAGAAAGCGAGAAAATGAAAACGCGGCAAAGATGGCTGAAAGGTTGAGCATAATGCTTGCGCAGGAAATTGTCAGCGCATTTACGACCGTGACGGTGCCGGACATTCCGGTGATTTTGGCGGCTTGCGAGTTAGCGGCATCTTTTATCACAGACGATGCGAAGACCATAGGAGTTGCTGACGAAATGGTGCGCGGAGCAACTGACGAGCTTGTAAACGCAGCAAATGCGCACACCGAAAGAATAACGGCCACACTGCCCGTCCGCAAGGAGGTCGACAGCGATGACTAAAGACTTGCTTATCATCGGTGCGGTCGTCGCGCTGGTGGCGATTATGATACTCGCGGCTCTGCCGGAGATAACAAGCGCGATGCCGGAGGTCTATTATGTCGAGCCGACCGAGCCGGAAACAGCGACAGAAGCAGAGCAGGAGACGGTTTTGCAGTCAACTGCAAGCGTCAGATATGCCCTGACCGTCGCCGAGCGCGACGAAATTGAGCGGGTAGTCATGGCAGAGGCGGGAACCGAGAGAATAGAAAGGAATGTAGAAAATGATTAAGAATATGTTAATTATATGCTTGGTTGTAATAATGCTTTTTGTGATGATGTTGAAGATTGCCAATGCAATACCAAAGACGTATCATGTCAAATCTCCCTCCACGCTGCTGGAGACGGAAGTGGTCACAGAGTTGACTGCAAAAATAAGATATCCGCTAACCGCTGCCGAACGCGACGAAATCGAGCGGGTAGTTATGGCTGAGGCGGGAGCCGAGCCGTACATAGGTCAGATGGCGGTCGCCCAATGCATACTTAACGCCTGCGAGCAGGAGGACAAGCGGCCGCCCGAAATCGTCCGCAGCTTCGGCTACACTGCCGCCCGACCCGAGCCGAGCGACGAGGTCAAAAAAGCCGTCGCCAAGGTTTTTGACGACGGCGAGACCGCTACGGATCGCGAAATACTTTATTTTTATGCGCCGGCACTGTGTCAGAGCATATGGCACGAGTCGCAGACCTATGTCTGCACCATCGGCGGACACAGGTTTTTCGAGGAGGCAAAATGACTAACGAAGAAGTCAAGCAAGCTCTTGCCAACGGCAAACCGGTCATATATTTCGTGCCGCTCGTCGGCGATATCAGATATGACCGAGTGTCGGCGGTTATATACCGCATTATCAACGGCGAGCTCGCAGTCACCGCCGAGCTTGAGGACAGGGAAGGCAGGTCAACGGCCACGGTCCGCATCGACCGCCTGCGATTTGAGAATAAGGAGGATAAAGAAAATGATACTGAAATTTGCAATCCAGACGGTGTTTGAGATCGCCGTCGTCGTACTTATCATCTACGGCTTTATCAAAGAGGACAAGCTTATTGCCTTTGAGGACAGAGTCAGAGCCAAAATCAGAGCAAAGAGGAGCGGGCACAATGCAGCCACCGGGAAAGACCGCTGACGCGCCGGGGAGCGGGCAAAAGTGGCGCAGGAAAAAGGTCTGTAAAAGCTGCTATTGGCTGCGAAAAATCGACTGTGTGGGCGACGGCTGGGACGGGAAGTGCTGCACCTACACCTACAACACCAACCGATTCCGCGAGATTCCCGCGACAGACGATTACTGTGCCTATTATTTTAAAAAGAAAAGGAGGCGGCAGTGCTTTGAGCTGTAGCAAGGTCGTTACAAGAGTCGAGATAAGCGGCGCGAAGCCGGTGACGCTGCTGTTCTGTCCGGGCTGTGAGGACGAGTATATCGTGCGGTACACGGACGGCGGAAAAGAGACCGAGTGGAGCTTCCGCGACGGTCGCGAGGCACTGAATAAGTACCTCGAACGCATCGAGCGGGCTTTATGGCGCAGGCTTGATAGGTATGAAAAAGGACGCCCTGCTGTAACAGGACGCCCAAATGATGTTGAAACAACACCAAACACCGCTATCAGTATAACACCGCTGCCCGAAGATGTCAACGGGGGCGCGATATGAAAATACGATCTTACAGATGCCCGAAATGCGGGCGTGAATATAACTTTGCCGACAGCAACAAAACAAGACTCTGCCGCGTTTGCGGGTGCGAACTGGACAGCCTGACTGTCTACTCGACGGATGACGGCAGCACGGCCAGCGACCAAACCGCCGAGACCAAGCGAGAGAACCGCGAGGCCGAGGAGCAGGAAGCGCTTTTTATGTGGGCGGAGTACCAATCCGCCGCACAGCCGGAGCTGCGGCTTTTATACCACATACCGAATGAGGGCAAGCGCAGCGTGGCTTACGGTGCAGCGCTCCGGCGGCAGGGAATGAAAAAGGGCGTGCCCGACCTCTGCCTGCCGGTCGCCCGGGGGAAATACCACGGCTTGTACATCGAAATGAAAGCCGGCCGAAACAAGCCGACGGTCGACCAGCAATGGTGGCTCGAAGCGCTTGAGCGACAGGGCTTCCGCGCCGTGTGGTGCTCCGGGTGGGAGCGGGCAAAGGAAGAAATATCGGAATATTTAAATTTAAAGGAGATAGAAAAATCATGATTACAAACATCGAAGTAACAAAGCTTTTGCAACACCCGGACAACCCGAGAAAGAATATCGGTGATGTCACGGAGCTGGCGGAATCCATCAAGGCGCGCGGCATCCTGCAGAACCTGACGGTCGTTCCGGCCGAAAACAGCATGTATACCGTTATCATCGGGCACAGACGACTCGCGGCCGCGAAGCAGGCGGGACTGGCAGAAGTGCCCTGCGCCGTGGTCGATATGGACTATAAGACGCAGCTGTCTACGATGCTGCTTGAAAATATGCAGCGCTCTGATTTGACGGTCTACGAGCAGGCACAGGGTATGCAGATGATGTTTGACCTCGGCGTGCCGGTTGCCGAAATCGTCGAAAAGACCGGCTTCGCCGAAACGACTGTGCGCAAGCGCCTGAAGATAGCTACTTTGCCTACAGAGCAGATGCAGCAGGCGGTGGAGCGCGGCGGAACGCTCGAGAACTATGTGCAGATAGCGGACATAAAAGACGAAAAAGAGCGCCGCGAACTGCTGAAAGTTATCGGAACACGCGATTTTGAGTTCAGCCTTTCTCGCGCGAAGAAGCGACAAATTGAAGCCGAGAAAACGCCGCTTGTCAAAGCCGAGCTAAAGGCTATCGGCGCGAAAGCCGTAAAAGGTCAAATCTACAGCACCGCCTACGAGCGGGTCAAACGTTGTGAGATTACAGACTGGAAAGAGGGAACCTTTAAAAAGCCCAAAAACAAAGAAGAGCTTTTTTGGGAAATATCATATGGCACGGCGTACCTTATGCGGAAGAAAGCCAAAGTACCAAAGAAGAAAGAGAAAAAATCAGAATGCGAACAGCGCATAGACAGTGCCAACCGTGAGCTCAAGCGTTTGACGGAAACGGCGTATGAATGCCGCGTAAACTTTGTCAAGAACTTTACCGCCGTTGAAAAACATAAAGAAACAATCATCAAGTGGATTGTACAGTTCGCGGGTCGTGCGATAACGGACTATTGCTCGTGCAACAGAAAATATATCAATTCCGAGATTGGAAGCGATGAAAAGTATTCTGTGGATGCGCCGAAATTGCGGCAGTTTATCGCCGAGGACAAGCGTGCGCCGATAGTTGTTGCGTATGCGCTTGCCGGAGACGATGAGAACAAAGGCTACTATACCGCCGGGTGGTATGCATCAAACAACGCTAAATCAGCACCGGAATACAGAGGGAACCAAAGCCTTGACAGAATTTATGAGTTTCTTTGCGAGTTGGGCTATGAGATGTCTGAGACCGAGCTTCAGCTGCAGAGCGGTGAGCATGAACTGCTGAAAGGAGAATGAGTATGGATTGCAGTAAAACGCTAAATTTCCTTATGGCGCAAAAAAGAATTTGCAGTTCACGAGACAAGTGTCAGAAGCTAAATAGTGACGGTGACTGCCCGCTGTACGCTTTTTGCAACGGTATTCCCGACATTTATTCCGTCGCGAAAGTCAAAGAAGCAATTGAAACTATGCAGAAATGGATTGATGAACACCCGGGAAAGACCTACGCGCAGGACTTTTTTGAGAAGTTTCCGAACGCCAAGCCGGGTGCAGAGGGTGTGCCGAGGATATGCCGCGCCAACTGCTACGGCGGGAGTTGCCAGCACTCCGCTGTTTCCGGAGCGGGTCCGGCACCGTGTAAAGCTTGCTGGAATGAAGAAATGGAGGCGGCGGACGATGAATAAAAAGAAAGCCGGAATCCTGATGTGCACACATTTTAACTGCGATCACCGTCGCGGGAACTACTGCTGTTTCCAGTGTCAGAAAATCGGCACTTGTAAAAATCCTTGTTACAACAGCCCGCTGAAATGCGGACTGGCAAAGGAGGTTGACCGGCATGAAAACCCTGACGCTTGAACAACTTATCGAAGCGGCGGAGATTTGCGGATCCGGCAAAGAGGGCGCATGCCAGGTCTGCCCGGCGCACAACGACGGCGAAGTCATGTCGAGCGCGTGCATCGAGAGCGTTATGGCGCAAGCCGCCGCCGCGCTGAAAGAATACGCCTGCAACGGAGGTGGTTGTTATGATGTATGCGGATAAAATAATGCTCGCACGCATCTTTATGGGACACGGATGCGCGGGCAAGCATGAGTGTGTGTCCTGTGGATTAGCTGACAGGGCGGATAAGCCGCTCAAACGAACGCTTAAGTCCAATTTTGTAAATTTTGATGAGCTGATGGTTGGAAAGTCCGATTTCATCTGTGAATCGTGCGAAGCATTAATGACGGACCCAGACATGCGTTTTCGCGCAATTTACTATCCTGAGGCCGGAAATAAGCTAATTCCAGAACGGTCTGAGGTGCTTAAAATAATTAGCAATCCGACAAATCAATGGGTTCTGTCGCTGCCTTATAGCAACAAGAAGCACCATTGGCTATATGCGGGGTTATCTGATACGCAGAGAGCATATATAGGCACGGACAATCGGACGATAGTCATTGACTATCAAAAATATGACATTCCCGGAACGATTGATTTAATATCCATGCTCATTTCCGGCGGCATACCTCGCTCGGAGATTATCTCCGGGGCTTACTCGCTGGCGACAAGATATAACATGCCGGACATAATGCAGTATGACGAACGGCTTGCCCCGCTTAGACCATGTGGTGCGATAGAACTGTTTGTTAAATATACCCCAGCGGTCAAAGAAAAAATTGAACTGCCGAAAGGATGTGTACCAATGATTACAGAAACAGAGCAAAAGGCTGGAGAAATATTGTATGGCATAGCAGCAAGAAGCCAGTACAGAATTGAAAACGGGCTTTCGTTTTGGGGGGGATTTTTTGAAAGGCGAATTAACAGATTGAAAAATTTGCCGCTTCACGAATTTGTTTCTCGACTAAGTGACGCAGTTGGCGCGGCAACAATTCATGTTGACGGACTCGCAGGAATCGAAAACGATGAGGCCATAATGAACGAAATACGAAAAAAGACAAAGCTTGTGCTCTCAATAGCCTACGACCTTAACAAGGAGGTAAAAAAATGACTATAACAATAAAAACGTTGACACCTGTTTCGCACGGTGCTTTTTCCGATGGTATCGACCTTGGAAATATTCAGCTGTTTCGCAGAATTCCGATGATATATAACGGTGAAATATATGAAGTGCCGGTCATCTCAGGAAATGCAATACGAGGAAAACTCCGCCGCCTATTGGCTCGGGAACTGGTTGACCGTTTTGAGCTACGCGAAGAGCTCGGAAAAAAGTTTGATAAATTTTATATAGCAATCGCAAACGGCGGAAACTTGGACAAGGATATGGATGTTTCGATTAACACAGAGAAGATTCGAGAGCTGAGAAGTGACTTCCCGATGCTTTCTGTACTTGGATCGGCACTATACAAATTTATGATGCCGGGCATGTGCAACATTGGATACGCATACACACGCTGTAAGGAACTCGGCAATGGCGACATCGCACTTGCCGATATCGTAACGGAAATAGGTCAAACTCGGCATATTGACAAGACTGTAGCCGACCCCGGCGAAGCCAAGCCTATGCCATATACAGTCGAGGCGATTGTGCCGGGAGCCGAACTTGAATTCAACATATATTTCGCGCCGCAGTCCACACCGATAGAGATTGCTTGTATAAATCACGGCTTAAAGCTCATGCAGACCATTGGAGGAAAAAACGGTGCGGGTTTTGGATTCATCGAAATTTCAGGTGCGGAAAGCGATGAACGTTATGCTGAATGGCTTGCCGCCGACGATACAAAGCAAAAGCTTATAGCAATAGCGGAGGCATTATAATGGTTTACTGCGTCAAATTCAGAGTTAAATCTCCGGTGATTGTCAGTACGCCAATACATTTTGACGCAATTCTTTCTGCTGTTCATCCAGCTATGCACAATCTAAATACCGTAGTACGCAGATCGCAGGCTAAGGATGTTGTGGATGCACCGCTACCCATCGACAGCGCCAAAATAGCCGATACCTGGGTGTTCTGCTGCTCTTCTGCTGATTATAGCAATGCAAGGCCATATTGCACAAAATTCACCAAGCGCAAGGCTGGACTTGACTATTGCTACATAAAAAGTAGGCAGACGCCGAGAAGCGGACCAGGAAGAGATCGCTGCGACACAATCTATGGTGTTCTGTGTTCATCGGTTGACTTTTTCGTGTCGTGCGGATCTGTAAATGAACTTTCGAGACTGTGCAGACGCGTGCATGGCATTGGCGGCTTGCGCAAAATGGGCTTTGGCGAAGTGACGGAGTTCGAGATAATTGAGCGCACGGATTTACAATGGCAGGATTGCCTTGTGAGAGGCGGCGTTGCTGTGAGAAACTTGCCGGTTGAAATGATAGTAGGTCAGGCAACACGGCTTGTCGCGACAAAACATCCATATTGGCTTGCAGACCATCTCCGCCCCGGAGTGGAAGAAGGCGATGCGGCAGAGTTAAGAGAAGAGGTGTATTTGAATGAATATATCGAGTATTTCAAAAGTAGAAGAACTGACAAATCAAAAATCATTGAGTGACTGTGCGAAATACGCGCATACGCTTGATTTTAATCGAAAACTCGACTCGGCATTGAGAACAATTGAAAAATTCTTAAAATGCACACAGAATCCGGTCATATCCTGCGGCGGCGGAAAGGACGGCACCGCCGTAGCACTATTGGCGCAGCTGATTGGAGCTACAGAAATATCAATTGTATGCGCCGAGCCGCCTAACCCATTGCCGGACAGAGAAGCACATAATAAGGAATTAAAAAAATGGCTCGGAAACGAGTGGACTGCAATCCAATACAGCTGGAATGTTGACGCCGTGCTCGACGGGTGTGAAAAATATCCGGATGGCTTAAAAATGAAGATGCTTTCTGAATATCAAAAGGAGCATGATGTTGACGGTGTTATCTTCGGCATCAGAGCAGCAGAGAGCAGAAGCCGAGCAATCAATTTAGCTGTTCGTGGAGAAATCTATCGAGTTGCGGATGGCGGTTGGCGTTGTCAACCGATTGCACATTGGTCGGCTGAGGATAGTATTTGTTTGGCACTCTTAATGGACGCGCCGATAAATCCGGTATACCTCAAGATGCAGGGATGTGGGAATCTTGAACAACTGCACGATGGCACATGGTGGCCGCATGGCCTTGAGAATCGTTCCGGCTGGATGAAAAAATATTATCCGGAATATTACGAGCTGTACGAGCGGGCATTAAAAATAGAAAGCAATCGTCTGCTACCGTGCAGCTACTAATAAAGGAGAAAAAAACATGAAAATCAAAAAAATCATAAGCCTGTGTAAGGCGAATAAGCACATCTTGCTGTACGATATGACAACGCAGATGCTCAGCGACGGTTTCGCCGCCTATTATCTTAACGACTGCCCGGTTTTTTCAATCGACTCGCTTATGACATCTTTCGATATCACACCGACACAGGCGGACAAAATCGTGCAGCGGTACACCGCCGAGCCGCCGGAAGCGTTTTTGAAGATGGTCAAAGACGAATTTGACGGAGAAGAGCGCTGCGATCCTCTGCCGATATCTCTGCGGATAGGCTCTTACGACTATATACCGTATAAGACTTCGGCCGGAATAGGGTTTGTCGAGTCAAAATATCTCGAGCCGCTTGATGTGGACGAGTTTGAGCTGTACTACCGTCAGACGGGGTCCGGCGCGTTCTTCGCGGCAAAAGCCGGATTCTTTGTGATGGCGATTATCCCAATCAGCACAACGCGGGTGCTGACTGAAAATACCGTCGGATATCTCGACGAGCTTTCGTCGATGAGTTCGATAAAATACGAAAATTTGAAATGAGGATGTGAAAAGCGGTGCGAGTCAAGAAACGAATATTTTCCGGCGCGGTTTGCGAGCAGGAAGTCTACACGGTTTCTGACCGCACCGCCAATGTCGCAAAAGCGCAGTACAAGCCGGTGCTCCGCACGGACGAGGAGCGCGAGCGCCACAACTTAATGATCGCGAGACGGAAGCACGCGCGAGTTTTCAACGGGAACTTTTCGCCGACTTCCCTATATTCAACTCTTACATTTGACAATGACCACGAAATACACGACTGGGGCGAGGCGCGCCGGTTGCGTACATTATATAAACGCAGACTACAATACGCGTGCCCGGAAGCGAAAATCAACCTTTATATGGGACGCGGCAGAAACACAAAAAGAATACATTTCCACATGGTCTCCGACGGCGTGCCGGAAGAGATCATCAAAGCGCAGTGGATCTATGGCGATATCGTGCAGATAGAGCACCTGCGCCGACACAACTATTATAACGGTATAGACCACGGTTGCGATTACACAGGTCTTGCCAATTACTTATTCGACCATTGGACGCCCGAGCAGGGCACTAAACATAGATATTTATCAACCCGCAACATGCGGCAGCCTGACAGCGAGGACGCAAAGGTCGCGCTCCGGAGCTACAGCCCGGACAACCCGCCGATCGCCCCGAAAGGATATCGCCTCGTGGAGTGCATACAAAACAGATTTGGCTATATGTGCTTTAAATACATAAAAGAGCCCGAGGACGAGCCGCCGAATCGACCGAGAAAAAGAAAAAACTGCTGACGGATGTCAGCTTTTTAAAGCCTTGTAAATGAGTCAAGTTTCACGACGAAGAGGAGGAAAACAAAATGAGCAATGGCGAGTGGACGGTACTTGGAATTTATATCGGACTCTTAGTCAGCATGGGTGTGTACAACACACTTGTAATTAACAGAATCTTGCGAGTTGTCTCGCTGCCGAAAACTGCGGAATGGATTAGGGCAGAAACGGATAATCCATACGCATGGGCATTCCGGTGTTCGAATTGCGGAGAGGTGCGATTTTGCGGAGTCGATCTTTACGAGTGCGAGGATGATGCGCCGGGGACGGGTCCGATAGAGGAATGCGGCTTATTTTACTGCCCGCACTGCGGCGCGAAAATGGACGGAGGGAAGAACAATGCGTGAAAACAAATACACACCGGAAGATTTAAAGACGATGCAAGCGTGGTCGCTCGAAAGAAAAATACAGGTCACACAAACAAGGCTTATTGAATGGTATCAGAAGCTCAAGGGCAAGGTGTATGTCAGCTTTAGCGGAGGCAAGGACAGCACGGTACTGTTACATATAGCCCGACAGCTTTATCCTGACATAGAAGCTGTGTTTGTAGATACGGGTCTTGAGTACCCCGAAATTCGCGAATTTGTTAAAACGTTTGATAATGTGACTTGGCTTAGACCTGAGATGAATTTCCGAGAAGTGGTGACAAAGTACGGATATCCTATGTTGAGCAAGCGTACATCGCATCAGGTTTCGATTGCCCGCAGAAACCCAGACGGGAATGTTGCTCAACTCTTCGTCCCCGGAAACGCAAGCGATGCGAAGTATAACGGAAAATTTTCTCAGGTAAAGTATGAAAAATTGATAAATGCGGACTTTCTAGTTGATAGCAGATGTTGCGATGTAATGAAAAAAAAGCCTGCCAAATTATACACAAAGCAAACAGGAAAGAAACCAATACTTGCCACTATGGCGTGTGAAAGCGAGTTCCGCAAAAATGTGTGGCTTAACAACGGCTGTAACGCATTTGACGCAAAATATCCTCAATCATCACCTATGTCATTTTGGACAGAGCAGGATGTCCTTGAGTATTTACGCAGATATAAAGTGCCCTATACCTCTGTTTATGGCGACATCGTTGAAGAAAACGGCAAGCTTAGGACTACGGGTTGCGACCGCACGGGCTGTGTTTTTTGCGGATTTGGAGCACACCTTGAAAAAGAACCAACAAGGTTTCAGATGCTCAAGGAAACACACCCTAAATTATATAAATACTGCTTGAACGGCGGGGAGTACGACGATGAGGGTTTGTGGAGACCCACGAAAGACGGGCTGGGTATGCGTCACGTGTTCGAGGAGCTAAACCGTCTGTATGGCGACGGGTTTATAAAATACGAATAAAAGGAGGGAATAAGATGAACCAAACGAGAGCAGAAAAAGCACTTGAATTTTTTGAGGCAGAGATGAGCCGAGGAAAGTGCTTTGACGAGTGTCCGCGATGCAACGCGATGGAGTGCGCGATTGAAGCGTTGAAAGAGCACATCGCCGCTGAAAAATTTTTGTATTGCAAAGACTGTAAAAACTTTGTCAATTGCGAAACTTATTGCTATTGTGAAGAATACGGTGGATTTGTAAAAGACAGCGATTATTGCAGCAGGGGAGAAATAAAAGCGAAAAGAGGCGAAGGTATAGATAATGCCGAGAGATAAGGATTTGCCGAAAAAATATGATATTCCCCGCGAGCGGTATCGGGAGCTGAAATATTTCTGCTTGCAGTATCCACGAAAAAAGGAGCGGGCAAAAGATACATATGCTTTATCGGCGGCGGCTCCATCCGGGATGCCGTCCGCTTCGGGCTGCTCTGACCCGACGGCGAAAAGAGCAGAAAGCCGGGAGCGGGAAAAGAAAGATGTCGCGCTAATTGAGCGGTGTGTGAAGCTTGCCTGCGGCTCTGATGTCGGACTGATAACACCGTTGCTCAAGAACGTCACGCAGGGGACGCCGTATGAATATATGCCGGTGCCGAGCGGGCGCAGGCAGTTTTATAATCTCCGCCACAAATTCTTCTGCATCCTCGACCGCGAGCAAAAATAAAAGAGTGCACAAAGGGGACCAACTTGCGCCTATAATGGGTAGTGTAGAGTACTCTGATAAGCGAAAAGCGCGGAATTCCGGATTTTTTTGAATCACTGGAGGAAGTGTAACTTGGAGTACTTAGACAAGATATTTCTCGGCGACGGTATCGCCGGGATGAAAATCTATCCTGACAACAGCATTGATATGATTCTTTGCGATCTGCCATACGGCATGACGGACTGCGCGTGGGATAACGCGCTGGACTTTGGCCTTTTGTGGTCGCAGTATTGGCGGATTCTGAAAGACAACGGCGCTGTAGTGCTTACGGCCGCACAGCCGTTTACGACCGACGTCATTAACAGCTGCCGCCGATTTTTCCGCTACTGCTGGTATTGGCAGAAAAATATGCCGACCGGATTTACCTTTGCAAAATATCAGCCGATGCGCTGCATCGAGGATGTTTGTGTTTTTTACAAAAAAGCGCCGACATACAGCCCGCAAGGCATCAAACACCTTGAGAGGCCTATAGCCGTAAAAGGCAAGCGCGAAACGGATGGCATTTACAAAGACAGCACCCTCGGCAAAGATTCGCTGCGATATGTGACCGGATATCCTCGGAATCTGCTACAAATCAACTGCGAGCGGGGCTTGCACCCGACGCAAAAGCCGGTCACGCTATTTGAATATCTCATCCGCACATACACTAACGCAGGCGACACTGTGCTTGACAATTGCATGGGGAGCGGGACAACCGCTATCGCCTGCATCAACACCGGACGGCATTACACCGGTTTTGAGCGATATTATCGAGTCGCTCAAAACCGGATCGCCGAACGGCTAAAACAGAGTTCTACATAATTCTTTTCTCCTTTCTTCCCGCCTCGCCCTGCGGCGGGTTTAATAGCAGGGCTTTTATATGGCAGCATACGATTATCTCCGGGGCTCCCATCCCCCGGAGGCGCGGTTTGACTCCGCTCGCTGCGACACCTTCATTTGACGCACCTCTCTGTGAGCCGGGAGGTGCGCCTTTTATGTCCTTTTAACTCAACAGGCAAGAGCCCGATCGTATGACATTTCGGGACGCCGGTCCGAGTCCGGCAAGGGACAGACGCGGGCGCACTCCTTCGGGGGTGCGCTTTGCAGTCAACTGCAAAGGAGGAGCAGGATGTTTTATAAGCTCTGCGCCAAGTGCGGCGCAGTCATACCGCTCGGCGAGACGTACTGTGACAAGTGTCGCCCGATTGAGAAGGTAACGCGAGAGGAGCTGCAGGTCGACGACAGCGAGGAGATGAGCGCAAAGGTCAAGAACTTTTACAAGTCCAAGCAGTGGCGGATGTTCCGCAAGGGCATCCTTGCGCGGGACAAGTATCTGTGCGTTGCCTGCGCGGCAAACGGTCGCTTGTCGGTGGCCTCTGATGTGCATCATATCGTCCGTGTTAAACAGAACTGGAACAAGCGATTTGATCCGTCTAACTGCATATCTCTGTGCAAGGAGTGTCACAACAAAGCGGACAAGACCGGCGTTGTTCCGACCCGGGGGGATATGTAAAAAGTTGGGATAAATCGAAAGAACCGAACGGCGACCCACCTCTTCGCAGCAAAAACGCCGAAAATGAAAATCAAAGGAGTGAGAGCATGGCAGGGCGGCCAAGACAGCCGATAGACCTTCTCGTTTTGAACGGAAAATCGCACCTCGGGAAGGACGAAATTGAAGAGAGACGAGCAGCAGAAGTGACCGCGCCGTTCACGAAAATTGAACCGCCGGATTGTCTCTCGAAGAAACAAAAAAATAGATTCAATTATATTGCCCGGCAGCTCGCCGACATCGGATTATATGCTGATATCGACGCCGAGTCGCTCGGGCGCTATATAATCGCCGAAGAAACTCTGCAGAAAATCCGCAAGCGGTTAAAGAAAGAAATGCCGTTTGAGCAGTACGAAAAAACGCTGAATTTGCAGGCAAAATACCTCAAAATTTGCCAGCAATTCGCGGCCGACTTCGGCATGACCGTATCGAGCAGGTGCAAGCTTATTATTCCGCAGAAGCCGAAAGAACCGGCGAACAAATTCGACCTTTTCGACACGGATGAGCGCGGTGATGAGAGTGCAGGATAGAGCTACTTTGCACGCTGAGCGGGTGGTCTCCGGGCAGGAGCCGTCCTGCTTGACGCACCGCATGGCGTGCGAACGGCACCTAAACGAGATCGCTAAGCAGGGCACGAAAGAATTTCCGTTTGTGTGGTGTCCGGAGAAGTCCGAGAAGATACTGCGCTATGCCGAGATGCTGACGATTGCCGAGGGCGCGCAGCCACGTCCGGTTCGGCTGCACGACTTCCAGTGCTTTGACCTGGGCGTGCCGTTTGGCTGGGTGCATGCCGAGACGGGCTTCCGGCGCATCCGCCGAAAATATAAATCCGTCGCGAGACAGAACGGCAAGACATTTGAAAACGGAATCACCGGGTCGTACATCGCGAACTGGGGCGGATATAACTTCCTGTCTCTTATACACATCTGACGCTGCCGACGAAGCTAGAA
>ENA-UAOV01000252-UAOV01000252.1-human-gut-metagenome-genome-assembly--contig:-NODE-252-length-28812-cov-9.120840_pt1 | contig 28812 bp, 26 predicted proteins | sample MGYA00243472_ERZ654562 | MGnify/ENA primary metagenome ERZ654562 (study PRJEB26926, sample SAMN06164391) | human gut metagenome | biome: ENVO:00009003; feature: ENVO:2100002; material: ENVO:00002003... | reverse complement strand
CGAGGGTCCACCCGTTCCCATCCCGAACACGGAAGTTAAGCTCGCTTCTGCTGACAATACTTGGCTGGAGACGGCCCGGGAAGATAGGTAGCGCCAACACAAAGCCCACGACTTTTGTCGTGGGCTTTGTCTTGTTTGCCATCTTCGAGCGTGGGAAACCACTCGCTCAGTGAGTAAATCCACTAGCCTGGCCTCCTCCACGTTCGCTCGCCACTACTTGCGGAATCTCGGTTGATATCTTTTCCTGCCCCTACAGCGAGTGGTTTCCTATATACAGCAAGACAGCCGCTTGATGCAGGAACCATTTTAGCTGCGCGTTGTGCTGCATGGGCTTCGATTTGTCGAGGCGGATATGAGTTGGAGACTGATGGCAGACCTCAGGGCTTGCAGCTTCCACTGATGCGCGGTGAAATACGAGAGTTGTTACCTCATTTCCCTCAACTCAACCTTGCCCTTTCAGTCTTATCCGCTATACTAAAATAGTAGTATTGCATTCCTTTTGATAAACAAGGTTTCGAAACACAGGCAGGCATTATTCCCGCCTATTATATACTTTTTGATTCAGAGGTTCTGATTTTTTCTTAATCCGGAGGTACCGCACATGGAGGTTTCCTGCTTATCGACTGCCTATCGCGTTCGCCGCCTGGAAGAGACCGATGTGCCGCAGATACTGCGGCTGTGCAGCGGTAATCAACAGTTTTATCAATACCATCCACCGCTTGCAACAGCGGACAGCGTACGTGCGGATATACGGGCGCTACCACCTGGAAAGATGCCGGAGGACAAGTTTTACGTAGGCTATTTCGCTGGCGATGACCTATCGACCGGTACACCGTCGGAGGAGCGGCTGACAGCGGTATTGGATCTGATCCTGGACTATCCGGAGGAAAAGACCGCTTATATCGGCTTTTTCATGGTGGATGCGGCGATGCAGGGCACCGGACTGGGCTCGAGGCTGGCAGGCGAGGCTGCGGCGTATCTGCGGGCACAGGGCTATACAAAGCTGCGCCTGGGCGTGGATCGGGGGAATCCACAAAGCCTGTCCTTTTGGCGCAAAAACGGCTTTGCACAGGTATCGGAGGGAGTCTACATCGTCATGGAGCGGGCACTGGTCCTGCGCTGAAAGGGCGGTGCGCATGAGCGATTAAAAGAAAATGCTCTGACGATTGCTTTCGTCAGAGCATTTCTTGTTTTTCTGAAAATAAGTCGCGTCAAAAGGTGGTTTTGATAGCATCGAAATCCGTAGAAACCTTGGATTTCAAGGGCTTTCAGACCTATGCAATCATTCCCACTCCACGGTGGCGGGAGGCTTGGAGGTGATGTCGTAGCAGATGCGATTGATGTGCTTGACCTCGCCCACGATGCGGCCGGAGACCTTATCCAGCAGCTCGTAGGGCAGGCGGGACCACGTGGCGGTCATGAAGTCCTGAGACTGCACCGCCCGCAGGGCCAGCGTGTAGTCGTAGGTGCGTTCGTCGCCCATGACACCCACACTGCGCAGATCGGTGAGCACGGCGAAGAACTGGCTGGTGGTGCGGTCCAGGCCTGCCAGCTTCATCTCCTCGCGGAAGATGGCGTCGGCGTCCCGCAGGATGGACAGTTTTTCCTCGGTGATCTCGCCGATGACGCGGATGGCAAGGCCCGGGCCGGGGAAGGGCTGACGCCATACCAGCTCGTCTGGCAGGCCCAGCTCGGTGCCCAGCTGCCGTACCTCGTCCTTGAACAGACGGCGCAGAGGCTCCACGATCTCCTTGAAATCCACGCAGTCGGGCAAGCCGCCCACATTGTGGTGGCTCTTGATGACGGCAGATTCGCCGCCGAGACCGGACTCCACCACGTCGGGATAGATGGTGCCCTGAGCCAGGAAATCCACGGCACCGATCTTTTTGGCCTCCTCTTCAAAGACGCGGATGAATTCCTCACCGATGATCTTACGCTTGCGCTCCGGCTCGGTGACGCCCGCCAGCTTGCCCAGGAAGCGGGGGCCGGCATTGACGCGGCGGACATCCACGTGGAACTGGTGCTTCATGACCTGCTCCACCTGATCGCCCTCGTCCTTGCGCAGCAGACCGTGATCCACAAAGATACAGGTCAGCTGATCGCCCACGGCACGCTGCAGCAGGGCTGCGGCCACGGAGCTGTCCACGCCGCCGGACAGAGCCAGCAGCACACGGCCGCTGCCGATCTTGCGGCGGCACTCCGCCACAGCCTCCTCCAGATAGTTGGCCATGGACCACTCCCGCTGGAAGCCGCAGATGCGGTACAGGAAGTTCTGCAAAATCTCCTTGCCGTACTCAGTGTGCAGCACCTCGGGGTGGAACTGCACGCCGTACAGGTTCTTCTCGGCGCAGCACACAGCGGCGTGCCGGCAGCCGTCAGTATGAGCGATGGCACGGAAACCAGGGGCCAGCTGCTCCACCTCCACGCCGTGGCTCATCCAGCACACGGAGGTCTCCGGCACGTCTTCGAACAGGGGGGAGACGTCGTGGGTCAGCTGGATCTTGCCGTACTCGCGGGTCTCGGCCTTGCGGCACTGACCGCCCAGCAGGTGCATCATCAGCTGCTGGCCGTAGCAGATGCCCAGCACGGGGATGCCCATCTCAAACAGGGCCTTGTCCACCATGGGGGCGTTGGGCTCGAACACGGTGGCAGGGCCGCCGGTGAAGATAAGGGCGTCCGGCCCGAAGGCGCGGACCTCCTCCGTGGAGGTGCGGAAGGACTTGATCTCGCAGTACACGCCGCACTCGCGGACGCGGCGGGCCACCAGCAGGTTGTACTGGCCGCCGAAGTCCAGAACCAGAACCTTCTTCATATCAGTTATCCTCCCTGAAGCGGATGTGGTGCTCATCGGCCTCATCGATAATGGCCAGAGAGTGGATGGGGTAGCCTTCACGGCGCAGGCTGTCGCCACCGTCCTGGAAGCCCTTCTCCACGGCAACGCCGATGCCGGCCAGTGTGGCGCCGGCCTTGTTGACAATGTCGATGAGGCCCCGCATGGCGTAGCCCTTGGCCATGAAGTCATCGATGATGAGCACGCGATCATCGGCGTGGATCCAGTCCTGGGACACCAGCAGGGTCACTTTCTTTTTATAGGTATAAGAAAAAATATCGCTCTGGTACAGGCCGCCCTCGATGTTGTCGCTCTTGGCCTTCTTGGCAAAGACCATGGGCACGCCGTACTTCTCGGCGCAGACGGTAGCGAGAGCGATGCCGCTGGCCTCTGCGGTCAGCACCATCGTGATATTCTTGACGTCAAAATATTTGGCAAATTCCTCCGCCATGGCGCCCATCAGGGCGGTGTCCACGCGGTGGTTCAGGAATCCGTCCACCTTGATGATATTGCCGGGGAGCACGCGGCCCTCCTTCAGGATACGCTCTTTCAACTGCTGCATCGTCGACACTTCCTCTCAAAAGTTTTAGTTCTATACTGCCCGATTTTCCGGGGAAAAGCAACAGGAAAAATTGAAGAATATTTCAGTGCTTTCTACGGTTTTTTGTGGGTTTTACCGGTGAAAACAGGTGTACTTATCGTTCGGATAAGCTCTGCTTGACGAAGGCGGCAAAACGCTCTGCCGCGGCGGTCTGGGGTACATCCCGCAGCATGCACATGTCCACGGAGCGGGGCGGGATGTGGAACGATGTCCTGAGCTGCCGCAGCCGTCCGTTTTCCAGATCGCGGGTGACGAACTCCTCGGTGACGCCGGCCACGCCGAAGCCAATGGCGGCCAGATCCACCAGCAGGCTGCGGGCGCCCAGCTCGATCTCGGGGGTCAGCTTCAGACCGTTCTGCAGGAAGAATCGCTCCAGATACAGGCGGCTGGAGGCCTTCCGCTCCAGCAGGATCAGAGGGAAGGCGGAGATCTCCTCCAGAGAATACACATGCTCAAAGTCGCAGGGATACCCGGCCCCCGCCACAAAGATGGAGTGGGTAGGGAAGCAGGGGTACGTCTCCAGAGATGTCATGTCCGTGGGGGTGCTGGCGAAGGCGATGTCCACCTTGCCGGAGCGCAGCAGCCCCAGCACCTTGTGGCTGCGCCCGGAGATGATCTGAATATGAATGGCGGGATGTTCCCGGTGGAAGCCGTCCAGGTAGGGCAGCAGGAACTGGCTGGTGACGGTGTCGCTGGCGCCGATGACCAGCTGGCCCATCTGAAGCTCGCGGGTCTGGGACAGCTTCTCCTCGCCGGTCTCCAGCAGGCCCATGGCGCTGCGGACGTACTCGTAGAGCATCTTGCCCTCCGCCGTCAGCGTGACGCCGCGGGAGTTGCGGGAGAACAGGCGGGTCTGCAAGTCGTTCTCCAGCTGCTTGATGGACTGGCTCACTGCGGACTGGGAGATATACAGCGCCTGGGCGGCGGCAGTGATGTTGCCCACCTCGGCCACTTCCTTAAAGACCCGATATAATTCAAGCTTTACGGACATATCGTTGCCTCCTATAAGAAGATGATGATACACAGCAATATGATATCTCCTACGATTATACCAAGAATCAGGAAGAATACAAGAGGGAAATTGCATATCCTGCGGCGGTTTACCGCTTGCATAAGCGACAGCGATGTGCTAAAATAAAAAAATTGGAGACAGAAAAGGAGAATACACATGAGAAAACTGAAAGAGGTCTGGCTGGGGCAGGATGTCATCAACCGCGTGATCCTTGTCTCGGGTATTCTGGCGTGTGTCTGGTGCCTGGTGAAGGGTCAGGGACTGTACGGTGTGGCGCTTCTGGTCCTGATGGGGATGCTGATGGTCAGCCGCAAGAGCAATCGGGAGAAACGGCTGAGCCGCCTGTACGGCGGGCTGCACTTCCACATGCCGGACGGGGAGATCGTGCCCATCTCCTTCGACCAGGTGCGCTCGGAGTACACCCACGGCCAGCAGAGCAAGTACGCCGGCCGCAAGGTGACGCTGCGCTTTCCCTGGTGGCACCTGGATCTGGACGGCCACGGCGACACCGGCTTTGGCCTGCTGATCCACTTCGACGGCAACGATGAGGCTATGGCGGAGGCGAAAACCCTGCGCTCAGGTGAGTTCGTGTCCGTCACCGGCGAGATCGTGCCCGCCGGCAAGGCGTATTTCTACATCGGAAACGTCACGGAGCTGCGCCGCGTCTCGGAAAAAGAAGAGATCCGATAATAAGGGAAGAATTCCCTCACAGGGAATGAAAATATTCCACATTTTTGGCAAAAAAAGAAGGAGTGTTTACTATGAGTTTCATGATCGAAACGTCCGCCCGTCACATCCATCTGACTCAGGAGACGGTGGAGAAGCTGTTCGGCAAGGGCTATGAGCTGACCATCCGCAAGCCCCTGTCCTATCCCGGCCAGTACGCATGTAATGAGCGTCTGACCATCGTTGGCCCCAAGAAGGAGATGGCCAACGTGTCCATCCTGGGCCCCGTCCGCAAGGCCGACCAGGTGGAGGTCTCCGCCACCGACGCCCGCACCCTGGGTATCGCGGCCCCTGTCCGCGAGAGCGGCGATGTCAAGGGCTCCGGTGCATGTAAGCTGGTGGGTCCCGCCGGTGAGGTGGAGCTGTCCGAGGGCGTCATCGTGGCCAAGCGCCACCTGCACGTCACGCAGGAGGACGCCGAGAAGATGGGTGTCAAGGACAAGGAGATCATCCGCGTCGCCTGCGGCGGCGAGGGCCGTAAGCTGATCTTCGACGATGTGGTGGTCCGCGTCAACGTGGGCGGCGCTACCACCATGCACATCGATACCGATGAGGCGCAGGCGGCGGGCAACCCCACCAGCGGCGAGATCTTCCGGTAAGCGAAAACTGCATAAAAAAGTTCCTGGCCACTTCACATGGTCAGGAACTTTTTTATACGCTTTATTCGGCGCTCTCCGCCTCGCCGGCATCCTCCGGCGGCCGCTGCGCCGCCTCGTACTCCGCCAGCGCCTGGGCCAGCACTTTCTTGTCGTGACGGCTGTGTACCTGCGTCAGATCGAACTTCTCCCACAGGTCGGGCCGCCGCGCCATGGTGCGCTTGTAGCTCTCCCGCGTGCGCCAGTCCGCCACGTTGCCGTGGTGACCGCTGAGCAGTACCTCCGGCACCTTGCGGCCGTGCCACTCCTCGGGACGGGAGTACTGGGGATACTCCAGCAGGCCGTTCCAGTGGCTCTCGTCGGTGTAGCAGCTCTCCTCCGGCAGCACACCCGGCACCATACGGCACAGGCAGTCCGCCAGCGCCATGGCGGGGATCTCGCCGCCGGTCACCACGAAGTCGCCCATGGAGATCTCCTCGTCCACGCACTCGTCCAGAAACCGCTGATCCACACCCTCATAGTGGCCGCACACCAAAACGAGATGGTCGTACCGCTCCTTCAGCTCGCGGGCTACCTGCTGGGTCAGCACCCGCCCGCAGGGGGACATATAGATGGTGTGTACCCGGCCGCCTGCCTCATCGCAGATATGCTGCCAGCAGCGGTACAGCGGATCTGCCTGCATCACCGCGCCCCGCCCGCCGCCGTAGGGGTAGTCGTCCACCTGCATCTGCCTGTTGGTGGTGAACTCCCGTATCTGGTGGGTGCGGATGGTGACGAAGCCCCGCTCCTGCGCCCGTCCGATGATGGAGGCATTCATCATGGCGTCCACCGCGTCGGGGAACAGGGTCATAATGTCAATCCTCATCGGTGGCCAGTCCTTTCATCATGCGGACGCGGATGACCTCCGCATCGGGATCGGCGGAGACGATGAACACGTCCGGCACTGCGGGGATCAGGTACTCATGTGCGCCGCCCCGTACCTGATACACCTTGTGGGCGGGGTAGGACAGCACCTTGTCCAGCCGTCCGATCTCCTGACCGGTGGCGTCGTCCACCACGGCGCAGCCCTCCAGCTCCTCATCGAAGAACTGCCCCTTGGGCAGGTGCGCGTCGGTGCGCCGGATGGCCACGGTGCAGCCCTTCAGAGCCAGCGCACTGTCCATATCCTCCACCCCGGGCAGCGTCAGCAGTACCGTGGACTTGTGGACCCGGACGGCCTTGACGGCCACCGCCTGCCCGTTGAGATACAGCGTGTGGAACGAGGCGATAAACGCAGGATCGAAGCCGTGGGGATTCACCTTGACCTCACCGCGGACGCCGTGGGCATTGACAACGGTGCCCACCGTAATGAATTCAGGCCGCATACCGCGCCCTCCTTATCGAAAATATCAGACCAGCATACCAAACAGGGTAAAGCCCCACTGGTAGCGCAGCATGTAGTACAGCACCGCGCCGCCGATGGAGAAGATGATGCCCAGCATGGCGCAGACACGCTTGCTCCTTTTGTAGCGCACCGCCCCCACCACCACGCCGATGACGTCGGACAGGAAAGGCAGATGGATCAGCACCGCCATGGGCCAGAAGGACGCCCAGGGTGTGTAGTTGCCCGCCGTCAGGGAGAACACCAGCAGACCGGCCAGATCATAGGCGAAAAACGGCAGGATGAGATTGAAGATGCCGTGGAGCAGGGATCGGATATCTGGTCGCATGGTGTTTTCTCCTTTCGCGGGCGCCGCCCGCGTATACTATAACTTAATTAGTATACCACACCAAGCCTCTCCGCGCAACGACGGATTTCGCCCCGGCGGGGGAGAGACCCGCCATAGAGCCGGAAACCGCCGCCTTCCCACCGCTGCCGCCTATATTTAGTGGCAGACATCCCCTGCAACGCTACCATATCTTGTGTGTTCTGGAAAATAATTTTGGCAGAATCCACAAAAATATCCGCCGCTTTTTGGCGGGAGTCCTCTCTATATTTCGGTACAGGCACTTGCAAAGCCACAAGATGTAGTGTATGATAAGGTCGATGTATTTGGATAAGCCCCGTATACGGGGAGAGAGATAGACTGCGAAGGAGGATGCCCCATGAGGATCATCAAGAGAAACGGCGCTGAAGTTGGTTTCGATATTACCAAGATCATTATCGCCATCACCAAGGCCAACGAGGCCGTGGCGGAGGCGGACCGCATGACGCCGGTACAGATCCAGCGGATCGCCGAGTCCGTGGAGCTGCAGTGCCAGAAGATGAACCGCGCCCCCACGGTGGAGGAGATCCAGGATATGGTGGAGCACCACATCATGGCCCACGGCGCGTTCGAGGTGGCCAAGCACTACATCACCTACCGCTACACCCGCTCCTTGGTGCGCAAGTCCAACACCACCGATGACAAGATCCTCAGCCTCATCGAGTGCAACAACGAGGAAGTCAAGCAGGAGAACTCCAACAAGAACCCTGTGGTGAATTCCACCCAGCGCGACTATATGGCCGGTGAGGTCAGCCGCGACATCACCAACCGCATCCTGCTGCCCAAGGACATCGTGGACGCCCACAACGAGGGCATCATCCACTTCCACGACACCGACTATTACGCCCAGCACATGCACAACTGCGACCTGGTGAATCTGGAGGACATGCTGCAAAACGGCACTGTCATCACCGGTACGCTCATCGAAAAGCCCCACAGCTTCGCCACCGCCTGCAACATCGCCACCCAGATCGTGGCCCAGGTGGCCAGCAACCAGTACGGCGGCCAGTCTATCTCGCTGACCCACCTGGCCCCCTTCGTTCAGGTGAGCCGCGAGAAGATCCGCGCCAGCGTGCGGGACGAGTTCGACACCGTGGGCGTCTCCGTGACGGAGGATAAGATCAACGCCATCGCCGAGAAGCACCTGCGGGAGGAGATCCGCCGCGGCGTCCAGACCATCCAGTATCAGGTGGTGACACTGCTGACCACCAACGGACAGGCTCCGTTTATCACGGTGTTCATGTATCTGGGCGAGGCCCGCAGCGAACAGGAACGGGCGGATCTGGCGGTCATCATCGAGGAGATGCTGCTTCAGCGGTATCAGGGCGTGAAGAACGAGAAGGGCGTGTGGGTCACGCCTGCGTTCCCCAAGCTCATCTACGTGCTGGAGGAGGACAACATCCACGAGGACAGCAAGTACTGGTATCTGACGCAGCTGGCGGCCAAGTGTACCGCCAAGCGCATGGTGCCCGACTATATCAGCGAGAAGAAGATGCTGGAGCTGAAGGTGGACAAGAACGGGGAGGGCCACTGCTATCCCTGCATGGGCTGCCGCAGCTTCCTGACCCCCTATGTGGACGAGAATGGCAAGCCCAAGTACTACGGCCGGTTTAATCAGGGCGTGGTGACGGTGAACCTGCCGGACATCGCTCTCAGCTCCGGCGGCAATATCGAGAAGTTCTGGCGCATCTTCGACGAGCGTATGGAGCTGTGCCACCGCGCCCTGCTGTGCCGCCACGAGCGGCTGAAGGGCACCCTGTCCGATGCCGCCCCCATTCTGTGGCAGTACGGCGCCTGCGCCCGCCTGAAGAAGGGGGAGCCCATCGACAAGCTGCTCTACGGCGGCTACTCCACCATCTCTCTGGGCTACGCCGGCCTTTACGAGTGCGTGAAGTACATGACCGGCAAGTCCCACACCGATCCCAGCGCCACTCCCTTCGCCCTGGAGATCATGAACGCGCTGAACGCCGCCTGTAAGAAGTGGAAGGCCCAGCACAACATCGACTTCTCCCTGTACGGCACGCCGCTGGAGTCCACCACCTACAAGTTCGCCAAGTGCCTGCAAAAGCGGTTCGGCGTGGTGGAGGGCATCACCGACAAGGGCTATGTCACCAACAGCTACCACGTCCATGTGACGGAGCCGATCGACGCGTTCAAAAAGCTGGAGTTTGAGGCACAGTTCCAGCATCTGTCCCCCGGCGGCGCCATCAGCTATGTGGAGGTGCCGGACATGCAGAACAATCTGGACGCGGTGCTGGAGGTCATGAAGTTCATCTACGACCACATCATCTATGCCGAGCTGAACACCAAGAGCGACTACTGTCAGGTCTGTGGCTGGGACGGTGAGATCGAGATCGTGGAGCAGGACGGCAAGCTGATCTGGAAGTGCCCCCAGTGCGGCAACACCGATCAGGATAAGATGAACGTGGCCCGCCGCACCTGCGGCTATATCGGCACCCAGTTCTGGAATCAGGGCCGCACGCAGGAGATCAAGGACCGCGTGCTGCATCTGTAAAGGCAACGCAAAAAAAGGCGGGCAGACGCCCGCCTTTTTCACTCTGTTCATGATTTATCGGCAGGCTTCTGGTATGATCCTGCCATAGGAGGCTGCTATGCACTACGGAGAGCTGAAAAAATGTGATATCGCCAACGGGATCGGCGTGCGGGTGACGCTGTTCGTCTCCGGCTGCACCAACCACTGTCCCGACTGCTTCCAGCCCCAGACGTGGGACTTCGACTACGGCAGGGAGTTCACAGACGCTGTCAAGGCCGAGATCTTCGCCGAGCTGGATAAGCCCTTTATCAACGGCCTGACCGTGCTGGGCGGCGAGCCCTTCGAGCCGAAGAACCAGCGGGAGCTGCTGCCCCTGCTGCGGGAGATACGGGAGAAGTATCCCCACAAGACCATCTGGTGCTTCACCGGCTTCCGTCTGGAGGACGAGCTGCTGCGTGACGGCAGCTACCCCCGGTGCGAGGCCACAGACGGGATGCTGGCCTGCATCAACGTACTGGTAGACGGGCGGTTCGTCAAGGAGCTGAAGGACATCTCTCTCCAGTTCCGGGGCAGCCGGAACCAGCGGGTCATCGACATGGACCGGACCCGAGAGACGGGGCAGGTCACGATCTGGGACAAACTGAGAAAGTGAGGGACCCCCATGAAAAAAGGAATGGCGTGCCTGCTGGCGCTGGTCATGGCGCTGGCCCTGACGGCCTGTACCCGGACGGCGCAGCCGCAGAACGGCGGCGATGCGGCTCCGACGGACCCGACCGTTCCGGCGGAGCCGGACGCGGGCTACAACACCGGAGCCGGCGAGGTAGTACAGATCAAGGGCTTCCGCTCCATCAACATCGAGTGGGTCAGCGGCGCGGTAAACGTGGAGCTGTACGACGGCGAGGGCATCCAGCTGTCGGAGACGATGATGGACGGCGGGGATGTGGCGCTGAAGATGGAGTGGCGGGTGGACGAGGACGACAACACGCTGGACATCCGTTCCCAGCCGCTGACGGTCAGCGCCTCGCAGAAAAAACAACTGACGGTCAGGCTGCCCCGCAGCACGGTGCTGCATGAGCTGAACATCGACGCGGTCAGTGCCGACGTATCCGTGGACCTGACAGAGGAGGATACCCTGACCCTGACGGAGCTGGACGTGTCCAGCGTCAGCGGCACGGTCAGCGTCCACGCCGCCAACGCCGGGGAGATCTCTCTGGAGACCACCAGCGGCGCCATCACCGGCAGCGTCCGCACCGATAAACTGGAGGCGGACAGCGTCAGCGGCAGCATTGGACTGACGCTGGAAACCCAGCCAAAGGAGCTGGATGTGAAGAGCGGCAGCGGCGACATCACCCTGACGCTGGCCCGGCAGCCGGAGACGGTGGCCATCGATTTCCACACCGTCAGCGGTCAGCTGCGCAGCGACGTGACCAACAGTCCCGACGCGCCGGCGGTCTGGAAGCTGGAGACCGTCAGCGGAAACGCAGACATCTTCCTCATGCAATAAAGAGAACGCAGGCGCTCCGCCGGATCACGTGGCCGGAGCGCCTGCGTTTACACGCTTTTCAGAGAAAATCGGAAAATTCTTCATCAAACAGTGCAGCTGCCGCATTTTGGAGCCTTTTGCAGAATGAATCGTAGGCGTCCAGCAGCTGCACGCCCTCCGGCGTCAGTGCCGCGCCGCCGCCGCCCTTCCCGCCGGTGGTGGAGGTCAGAAGCGGGAACCCCAACGCCTTTTCCGAATTTTTGACGATGGCCCACGCCTTGGAATAGGCCATGTCCATGCTCAGCGCCGCAGCGCGCAGCGAATGGAGCTGCTGCACCGCGTGCAGCAGCTGAGCTACGCCCGGACCGAAGCATTTTGCATCAGTGAACAGGCGGCAGGATAGCTTGTATGTCATCTTTCTTTCCATGACGTTATTCTATCAGGAGAATCAGGATACGTCAACAGGGATTGACCTTTTCCCGCTAAAGTGTTATCCTACAACAGACCACAGGGTGCTATACATTGGTATCAAACAGATAAGGGGCTGTCGCATGAGAGTTTTGATCCGCGGCGCGGGGGATATTGCCACCGGCATCGCCCTGCGGCTGTACCGCAGCCATATGCAGGTGGTGATGACGGACCTGCCCGCGCCCACCGCCATCCGGCGGACGGTATGCTTTTCCCAGGCTATCGTGCTGGGCCGGACGGAGGTAGAGGGCGTTGCCGCCGTGCTGGCCGCTGATGCGGCGGAGGCGGAGAGCCTTCTGGCACAAGGGGTCGTCCCTGTTCTGGCCGACCCGGACTGCCGGTGCCGCCAGGCGCTGCGGCCGGATGCGGAGGTAGACGCCATCCTGGCCAAGCGAAACCTGGGTACGGCCATCACCGACGCGCCGGTGGTCATCGGCATAGGGCCGGGGTTTACCGCCGGTGCGGACTGCCACGCCGTGGTGGAGACCATGCGGGGCCACACCCTGGGCCGCGTCATCTACGAGGGAAGCGCCCTGCCCAATACCAACATCCCGGGTCTCATCGGCGGCTACGCCGGAGAGCGGGTACTGCGCGCTCCGGCAGACGGCATCTTCCACCAGCTGCTGGACATCGGTGCGGAGGTGAAGGCCGGCGACGTGGCCGGCGAGGTGAACGGCCTGCCCATGCGATGTACCATCGACGGCGTGGTGCGGGGCATCCTGCCGGAGGGTACGCCGGTGCATCAGGGCATGAAATCCGGCGATGTGGACCCGCGATGCAGGCCGGAATACTGCACCACGGCGTCGGACAAGGCGCTGGCCGTGGGCGGCGGTGTGCTGGAGGCAATTCTGCACCTCAGCGGCGCTCCGTACACTGGTGCGGCAAAACTGTAAATGAAAATCACTTAACACCATACAGGAGGAACGAGCAATGGAAACCTACGGACTGGAAAAGCTGGGACTGGTAAACGCCGGCGCTGTGTACCGCAATCTGACGCCGGCACAGCTGGTAGAGCACGCGCTGCGCCGCGGCGAGGGCACCCTGTCCAACACCGGTGCGCTGGTGGTCAAGACCGGCAAGTACACCGGCCGCAGCGCCAACGACAAGTTCATTGTGGACACCCCCGCCGTCCATGACGATATTGCCTGGGGCAAGGTGAACCGCCCCTTCGAGAAGGCAAAATTTGACGCCATCCGCGCCAAGGTGCTGGCCTATCTTCAGGGTCGGGACGTGTTTATTTTCGATGGCTTTGCCGGTGCGGATCCCAAGTACACCAAGGCGTTCCGCATCGTCAACGAGCTGGCCAGCCAGAACCTGTTCATCCACCAGCTGCTGCGCCGTCCCACGGCGGAGCAGCTCAGGGATTTCCACGAGGACTATACCATCATCGCCGCCCCGGGCTTCAAGTGCGTGCCGGACATCGACGGTACCCGCTCCGAGGCCGCCATTCTGGTGGACTACGAGGCCCGCGAGGTAGTGATCTGCGGCACCCAGTACGCCGGTGAGATCAAGAAGTCCGTATTCTCCGTGATGAACTATGTGCTGCCCAAGCAGGGCGTGTTCCCCATGCACTGCTCCGCCAATATCGGAAAAAACGGCGACAGCGCCGTGTTTTTCGGCCTCAGCGGTACCGGAAAGACCACCCTGTCCGCCGACCCACAGCGGATGCTCATCGGTGACGATGAGCACGGCTGGGCCGATGATTCCGTGTTCAACTTCGAGGGCGGCTGCTACGCCAAGTGCATCAACCTCAGCCCCGAGGGTGAGCCGGAGATCTACAACGCCATCAGGTTCGGCGCACTGGTGGAAAACGTGGTGATGGACCCCGATACAAGGGAGTTCGATTTTGACGACGCTTCTCTGGCGGTGAACAGCCGCGTGGGCTACCCTGTGGAGTATATCCCCAACGCGGAGCTGTCCGGCATGAGCCCCAGCGTGCCCAAGACCGTCATCTTCCTGACGGCGGATGCCTACGGCGTGCTGCCTCCCATCAGCAAGCTGAACAGGGATCAGGCCATGTACTACTTCGTATCCGGCTTCACCTCCAAGGTGGCGGGCACGGAGATCGGCGTCACCGAGCCGGTGCCCACATTCTCTACCTGCTTCGGCGAGCCGTTCCTGCCGCTGGACCCCTCCGTGTACGCCGCTATGCTGGCGGAGAAGGTGGAGAAGGCAGGCGCCAGGGTGTATCTGGTGAACACCGGCTGGAACGGCACCGGCAAGCGAATGAAGCTCAGCTACACCCGCGCCATGGTGACGGCGGCCCTCACCGGCGACATCGAAAAGGGCGAATTCGTCACGGACCCCACCTTCGGCGTGCAGGTGCCCACCAGCATCGAGGGCGTGCCCTCGGAGCTGCTGATCCCCGCCAACACCTGGGAGGACAAGGCGGCTTACGAGGCCAGCTGCAGGAAGCTGGCGCAGAGCTTTGCAGAGAATTTCAAGAAGTACACCCACATGAGCGCGGCGGTGGTGGCCGCGGGCCCCAAGGCGTAAGGAAATGATCGAACTGAAGATACTGGTCGATGACATCGACTACAACAGCCTGACGGAGCTGCTGGTGCCGCTGCTGGCGGAGAAGCTGGAAAAGGACGGCAAGGGCGGCATTTTGGGCGGCGTGCTGTCGGGCAACCGGAACATGGCGGTGAGCATGGCGCGGACGCTGCTGAACACCATGCCCCAGGCCAAGAAGGACGAGCTGGTGGTCCAGCTCATCAACAAGAATCGGGACAAGCTGCTGCAGAAGGGCAGGGCACTGGCGGCGAAAAACGGCGTCAGGCTTCAGCTGTGCGATGTGGCGGCGAAAAAGATATGAAAACATCCCCTCCGGCATCGCCGGAGGGGATGTTTTTGTAAAATTCGTTACTTTTTCAGGGCCTGGACGGCGGCGCGGAGGGCGTCCACGTTCTCCTGAGTGGTGGCCCAGCTGGCGCAGAAGCGCACGGCGGAGTGGGCGGCGTCCACACGCTCCCAGTACTCGTAGCCGAAGTCCTTGCCGAGCTCGGCCAGCTCCGCATCGGACATGATGGGATACTGCTGGTTGGTGGGGGAGTCAAAGAGGAAGGAGTAGCCGTTCTCCTCGAAAATGGCGTGTATCTTCTTGGCCATGACGTTGGCGTGGCGGGCGATCCTGAAGTACAAGTCATCGGTGAACAGAGCGTCGAACTGCACGCCCAGCAGGCGGCCCTTGGCCAGCATGCCGCCCCGCTGCTTCATCATAAAGCGGAAGTCCCGCTTCAGCGCATCGTTCATAATGACCACGGCTTCGCCGAACAGAGCGCCCACCTTGTTGCCGCCGATGTAGAACACATCGCACAGCCGCGCCAGCTCCGGCAGGGTCAGGTCGCAATCGTCGCAGGTGAGGCCGTAGCCCATCCGCGCACCGTCGATAAAGAGGGGCAGGCCGCACTTCCGGCACACCTCGTACAGCGCCGTCAGCTCCGCCTTGGAGTACATGGTGCCGCCCTCGGTGGGGAAGGAGATATACACCATGCCGGGCATGACCATGTGCTCATAGTCGGGGCTGAAGTGATGCCAATTGTAATAGTCCTCCACCTGCTGGGCAGTGATCTTGCCGTTGTTGGTGGGCAGGGCCAGCACCTTGTGGCCGGAGGACTCGATGGCGCCGGTCTCGTGGCAGTTGATGTGGCCGCTGGCGGCGGTGAGGACGCCCTGATAGGGCCGCAGAACGGAGGCGATCACCGTGGTGTTGGTCAGCGTACCGCCCACCAGGAAGTGAACGTCGGCGTCAGGGGCCTGGCAGGCTGCCTTGATCTTTTCCCGTGCGGCGGCGCAGTACTCATCCTCGCCGTAGCCCACGGTCTGGACCATGTTGGTCTCGTTGAGCTTTGCCATCAGGGCGGGGTGTGCGCCCTCCAGATAATCGCTGTTGAAGTAGATCATCTCATTTTGCTCCTTTTTCCGGGCGGCGGAACCTGCGGGGACGCCGCGCCGCCTTATCATGTGTGATATCTATTTTAACGTAACTTGGCGGGGAAGTAAAGACAAACTATTAAGTGACAAACTGTTAAATTTGGTTACAGGTTGAAAATACAACTTGCATTGATATGCGAAACCTGCTACAATGCTTGCAAAGCAAGGAGGCTTGTTACATGAACGAAAGACCTAACAGACGCCGCGAGGAGCGGGGCTCCCGTGTGCGCGACGAGCGGTCCCAGAACCGCCCCGCCGACTACGGCGACAGACCCAGACGGAGCAGCCAGAAGCATAAAGGCGGCAAGGTGCTGTACTACGGTGTGCTGGCCATTCTGCTGGGTGTGCTGGTGTTCTCCTCGGTGAAGATCATCAGCTATATGATGGAGAAAAAGGAGAGCGAAAAGAGCCAGCAGGATCTGATCGACCAGGTGGTGACACCGGTCACGCCTTCCAATGACAACACCGACGGCAACACCGACAGCAGCACCGGCAGCGAGCCCGACTACATCTCCGTGGACTTCGCCGCGCTGCAGGCCAAGTATCCTGACGTGGTGGGCTGGATCTACGGCGCCAACACCGGCATCAACTACCCCATCGTCCAGACGGCGGAGGAGGGCGGCGAGTACTACCTGTACCGCGATATCGACGGCTCCAGCAACAAGAACGGTACCATCTTCCTGGATTGGCGCTGCAATTCCGACTTTACCACCCAGAACAACCTGCTGTACGGGCACAATATGAAGTCCGGCCGCATGTTCGCCGCCATCACCAAGTACAAAGATCAGAGCTTCTACGACGCGCACCCCTACCTGTACCTGTATACGCCCAATCAGCTGTACAGGGTGAACCTGTTCGCCGGCATGGTGACGCCCCATGACTCTGACGTGTACGCCTATGAGCTGTCCTCGGACTACATCAAGCAGTGCATCAGCAGCTCCACGTTTACGTCCACCACCGGTACGCCCACAGGCAATATCCTGACGCTGTCCACCTGCGACTACGTGTACGACAACGCCCGCTATGTGGTGATGGGAGAGATGGTTCCCATCGACTGGCCCTCCTGAACCGGAAAATGACTGAAAAATATCCCTTTCCTGCGGGAAAGGGATATTTTTTGCGCAGAAAGCGCCCTCCGGCGGGGCCGGAGGGCGCGGGGACGTTACAGCTCGGTCTCAAAAATGCGGGCTGCTGCTGCGGCCAGATAGGCGCAGTCCTGCGCGCCCATGGTCTCCCAGGAGGAGTGCATGGCCAGCTGGGCAAGGCCGATGTCCACGGTGCTCACCGGTACCAGCGTGCCGGCGATGCTGCCCAGGGTGGAGCCGCCGGGCAGGTCGGAGCGGTTGGCCATCAGCTGCACCGGTACGCCTGCCTCAGCGCAGGCGGCGCGGAACACGGCACAGGAGCGGCCATCCGTGGCGTAGCGCTGGTTGGCGTTGAATTTGATGACCACGCCGCCGTTCATGCGGGGGCAGTTGCCTCGGTCGGCGTATTCGGGGTGATCGGGGTGGATGGCGTGGGCATTGTCGGCGGATACCAGAAAGCTGCGGGCCAGGGTGGTCTGGAAAGCCTCCTCGTCCTGGCCCAGAGCCAGGCTGATGCGGCGCAGGGTGTCCCGCAGGAATGTGGAGGCCGCGCCCTGCTTGGTGGCGGAGCCCACCTCCTCGTTGTCGAAGATGCACAGCACCGGCAGGCTGCCGCTGTCGCCGGCGGAGAGGAAGCCCTCTGTGCAGCCCCAGACGCAGGCCAGGTCGTCCAGCTTGGGGGAGAGGATGTACTCGCCGTGGGCGCCCAGCACCGTGCCGCAGCCGCGGCAGTAGAGGAACAGGTCCTGTCCCAGCACGTCCTCCGGACGGACGCCGGCGGCCTCCGCGGCCAGGGGCAGGATGGCGGCGTCGGGGTCCTCGGCGCTGAACAGGGGAACGGTGTCGATGTTGGCCTGATACTTCATGCCGTCGTTGGCATTCCGGTTCATGTGGATGGCCACGCTGGGGATCACCAGCAGGTCACGGTCTACGTTCACCAGCTTTTCCGCGATGGCGCCGTTTTCCCGCACGAACAGGCGGCCCGCCACGGACAGGGGGCGATCGAACCACGTGGCCATCAGCATGCCGCCGTATTTCTCGGTGTTCAGGCGGATGTAGCCGTTGTCCCGCAGCTCCGCGTTCTCCTTGAGCTTGAAGGCAGGGGAGTCACTGTGGGCCGCGGCCATCATGAAGCCGCCGGTCAGCTTCCGGGGTACGCGGAAGGCGAGGATGCTGGAGCTGTTGCGGGTGACGAAGTACCGGCCGCCGGGAGTCAGAGTCCAGCGGTCCCGCTCGGACAGGGGCGTATAGCCCTCCGCAGTGAGACGGGCGGCCAGATTGGACACCACATGGTAGCAGCTGGGGCTGGCGGCGATGAAGTCCAGCAGCGGCTGGACGGAAGTGTGCGTCATAGAGAAGAACCTCCTTTGTCCTCGAAAGATGGACAATTTTGTCGTATGCTATTATAGCACACGGGTCACGGGTCTGGCAAGCGCCGTGCGTCCCCGCCGCAGCCCCGCCACGAAAGATGCTTGCCAATCGGCGATCTATCCGTTATAATGTCTACTTACACGATACTATTTACGTGATACTATTTCATTTCAGAAAAGGAGGGGGGCGGTCGTTCCGGCGGAACGGTCCGTGCAGATATATGAAACAGACCGATGAGCTCCGACCGGCTGTCGCCCCTCTGTGGACGCGAGACTTTACCATCATCACACTGGGCAGCGTGGTATCCATGCTGGGCAACGCCATGTCCGGCTTCGCTCTGAGCCTGCTGGTGCTGGACTACACCGAGTCGTCCCTGCTGTACGCCATCTATATCGCCACGTTCACCGCGCCCCAGATCATCGCACCCATCTTCTCCGGCGCTATTCTGGACAGGTTCTCCCGCAAGAGGACCATCTATACGCTGGACTTTATCTCAGCAGGCATCTACGCCATGGCGGCGTTCATTTTGAGCAGGGGCTGGTTCAGCTTTCCGGTACTGGCGGTGTGGTGCTTCATTATCGGCACTATCAACAGCGTCTATATGGTGGCCTACGAGAGCTTTTACCCCATGCTCATCACCGAGGGCAACTACTCCAAGGCCTACTCCATCGCCAGCGTACTGGAGACGCTGTCGGCGGTGATGATCCCCATCTCCACCTACGTCTACAACAAGGTGGGCATCGCGCCGCTGCTGGGCATCAACGCCGTGTGCTTTCTGACCGCCGCCATCGCGGAGACGCAGATCCGGGCGGAGGAGAAGTACATCGAGACGCAAAAGGCCGCGGCAACGGCGGGAGAGTCCTCCGCACGGCGGCTGCTGCGGGACATCGGGGAGGGCTTCCGGTTCCTGTGGAGCGAGAAGGGGCTGCTGGCGGTAGCGTGCTATTTCGCATTCAGCTCGCTGGCCGGCGGCGCGTCCCAGGTCATCACGCTGCCCTATTTCAAGGGGGCGTTTCCCAACGGCGAATACGTGTACATGCTGGTGTGGGGCATGATGGTGGTGGGCCGTACCGTCGGTGGGCTGGTACACTATAAGGTGCAGCTGCCTACCCACCGGAAGTACGCCATCGCCCTGACGGTATATATCGTTATCTCCATGCTGGAGGGCGGGTATCTCTACACGCCGGTGCCGGTGATGATGGCGATGTGCCTGTGCAACGGGCTGCTGGGCGTCACCAGCTATACCATCCGTATCTCCGCCACCCAGAGCTATGTGCCGGACGAGAAAAAGGGACGGTTCAACGGGGCGTTCAATATGCTGAACACTGTGGGGAGCCTTACCGGCCAGCTGGTGGCCGGCGCGCTGACGGTGGTGCTGCCGCCGAGACTGGTGCTGACGGCATTCATGCTGGTGACGGCGGCTGCGGCCATCGTGTTCATCGGCGGGAACAAGACAGCGGTCAGCGCCATCTACAACCGCCAGCAGTGAATTTGTATGCCGACGCGGCGGCGGATGATCCGACACGCCGCGACATAGAACGATATACCATCGTAAATCATGCAAGGAGGAGCAAGATATGAAGTTTTCCGAAATGCCCTACGCCCGCCCCGACACGGAGACGGTGAAAAAGCAGCTGACGAAGCTGACGGAGCGGCTGAAGAACGCCGGCACCTATGAGGAGGCCAGGGCGGCCTTCCTGGAGGAGCAGAAGGCGTCTCTGGCCGTGGAGACCCAGGCCACACTGGCATCCATCCGCCACTCCATCGATACCCGTGACACCTTCTACGATGCGGAGGAGAAGTTCTGGAACACCTTCAGCCCTGAGCTGGAGGAGTATCAGCAGGCATGGAAGGCGGCTATGCTGGAGTCCAAGTTCCGTCCGGAGTTCACCGCAGAGTATGGCGACCTGATGTTCGTCAACGCTGAGATCGCCCGCAAGTGCTTTACGCCGGAGATCATCCCCGAGATGCAGCAGGAGAACGACCTGGTGCAGGCATACGAGAAGCTGCTGGCCTCCGCTCAGATCCCCTTCGAGGGCAAGACCTACACCCTGTCCCAGCTGACGCCGCTGAAGAGCGATCCCGACGATGCGCGGCGTCTGGCGGCGTGGCAGGCCGACGCCAAGTGGTCCATGGAGCACGCGGCGGAGCTGGATGAGCTGTACGACAAGCTGGTACACCTGCGCGACAGCATGGGCAGGAAGATGGGCTATGAGGGCTACACCACCCTGGGCTACTACCGCATGAGCCGCAACTGCTACACCAAGGAGGACGTGGAGAAGTTCCGCACCGCCGTACAGAAGTATCTGGTGCCGGTGGCCGACAAGATCTGCCGCCGTCAGGCGGAGCGTCTGGGCAAGAGCTATCCCCTGAGCTTTGCCGATCTGGCGCTGGAGTTCCGGTCCGGCAATCCCTGCCCTGTGGGTACCCCTGACGACATTCTGGCCCAGGGCATGAAGTTCTACGGCGAGCTGTCCCCCGAGACCAAGGAGTTCTTCCGCACCATGCTGGACAACGAGCTGCTGGACGTGCTGAGCACCGAGGGCAAGCAGGGCGGCGGCTACTGCACCAGTCTGGGCGAGTATGAGGTGCCCTTCATCTTCGCCAACTTCAACGGCACTCAGCACGATGTGGAGGTGGTGACCCACGAGGCCGGTCACGCCTTTGCCGATTGGACCAACCGCAAGCGCATCCCCAGCAGCTACATCTGGCCGACGCTGGAGGGCTGCGAGGTACACTCCATGAGCATGGAGTTCTTTGCCTGGCCGTGGGCCGAGGGCTTCTTCGGTCCCGACACCCGCAAGTTCCTGTACAGCCATCTGGCCGGCGCCCTGACGTTCATTCCCTACGGCACCATGGTGGACCACTTCCAGCACATCGTGTATGAGAAGCCCGACATGACCCCCGCCGAGCGCAACGCCGCCTGGAAGGAACTGACCGGCCTCTACATGCCGTGGGTGAAGATGGACGACAGCGAGATCCCCTTCTACACCGAGGGACGCCGCTGGCAGCGTCAGCACCACATCTACTCCAGCCCGTTCTACTATATCGACTACTGCCTGGCGCAGACCGTGTCCCTGGAGTTCTGGGCCATGATCCAGAAGGATCTGGGCAGCGCCTGGGAGCACTACATGGCCTACACCAGGCAGGGCGGCAGCCGCACCTTCACCGATCTGCTGAAGAACGCCGGCCTGGAGTCTCCCTTTGATGAGAGCTGCCTGCGGGGCGTGTGCGCCGCCGCCGACCAGTGGCTGGACAGCTATGACATGACCGGTATCCGGTAATGGCAGAGGGCAAAGAGCGGCGGGGACGCCGCGACCATCTCAATGATTTCTATCGCGATGTGTCGGGGAACTACGTCTACACCGGCACCTGCTACGTCTGCCGCGCCGCTGAGAAGGAGCGCACTGCGCTCCTTCGGCGGGTGTGGCTGCTGACGGCGGTGATGGCGGCGGCGGTGGTGGCCGGAGGGTTCATCTCCGCGCCGGGCATGGACCGGTGCTTCTACGTGCTGCTGCCCTACGCGGCGGAGGTGGGACTCACCGGCAGCGTCGTATGGGCCACAGTCCGCTGGCAGGCCCGTGAGTACCCCATGCGGGAGTACGTGTACAGGGCCACGGTGCAGGCGCTGCCCGGACGGTGTCTGGGCGAGGCCATCGCGGCAGGCGTGGGCCTTGCGGCGGAGGTCGTATACCTCCTGTTGTCCGGCAGCGGTGGACGCGGCGCACTGGCGGCAGCCTATCTGGCGCTGAAGGCCGTAACCCTTGTGGCAGCACTGTTTGCGCGGCAGCTGGTGCGGCGCAGCGCGTGGGAACCCGTGGGGAAGAGCGGCGAAATCCCGGCAGAATGAGAAAAAAGACTGTACAACAAGCATAAGTATATGGTACAATAGACAAAATGACAGCTTATATCGCAGCGGCGATAGACCGGCCCAAAAGGAAGTACCCCTTTTTCTGTATGCTCTGCATGCAGAATCCCGTTGTGCGCCACGGGTACACACCCGTTGTTGCAAATATATCGAAAAGGAGTTAGATCCAATGAAAAAGGCACTTGCATTGATCCTGTCTCTGGTCATGTGCGTGGGTCTGTTCGCAGGCTGCGGCCAGCAGAACGACGCCAACAATGACGGTAATCAGGGTCAGGGCTCGACCGCTAAGACGCTGGTGGTCGGCACCCAGAACTTCGACGGCAAGTTCTCCCCCTTCTTCTACACCAACGATTATGAGAACCAGGTCATGAGCATGGTTTTCGACGCTCTGCTGGGCACCGACCGTGAGGGCTCCGTGGTGCTGAAGGGCATCGAGGGTGACGTCCGTCCCTACAACGGCACCGACTACACCTACTACGGCGTGGCCGACTGCGAGATCGTTGAGAACGAGGACGGCACCGTTGACTACAACATCACCCTGAAGCCCGGCGTCAAGTTCTCCGACGGTACCGAGATGACCATCGACGATGTCATCTTCTCCTACTACGTCCTGCTTGACCCCACCTATGACGGCGTGTCCACCCTGTACTCCATCCCCATCAAGGGCCTGGATGCCTATCGTTCTGGCATGGACTCCCGCATGAACCTGATCCTGGCTGCCGGCCCTGACGGCTACACCGCCACCGACTTCTTCACCGAGGATCAGTACAACACCTTCTGGGCTGCCTTCAACGCCGCCGGCGTGAAGTTCACTCAGGAGATCCTGGACTACGTTGTGGCTGCCGGTAGCGCCACCGCCAGTGATTCCGTGGCCGCCCAGGCTGCCAACTGGGGCTATGAGCTGGCCGAGGGCGCCACTGTCGAGGATTTCTGGAAGGCCATCGTGGCTAAGTACGGCTATGACATCTCCGATAACGGCATCAACGCCGAGACCGCCGGTACCAGCATCTCCGCCTTCATCGAGGCTGAGATCGGTGACGCCTTCTCCGACTACACCGTCGGCGTGCAGACCGGTGAGTCCGCTCCCAACGTCGCTGGTATCGTCAAGACCGGCGATTACAGCATGACCGTCACCCTGACCGAGGTCAATGCCACCGCCATCTATCAGATCCCCGTGACCATCTGCCCCATGCACTACTACGGCGAGACCGAGAAGTACGACTATGACAACAACAAGTTCGGCTTCGACAAGGGCGACCTGTCCCACGTCAAGTCTGTGACCTCCGCTCCTGTCGGTTCCGGTCCCTACACCTTCGAGAGCTATTCCAACGGCGCTGTGACCCTGGAGAAGAACGCCGGTTACTGGAAGGGCGAGCCCAAGATCGACACCATCATCTGGCGCGAGATGCAGGATGTGGATAAGATCCCCGGCGTCGTTTCCGGCACCATCGACATCACCGATCCTTCCTACTCCAAGGAAGCTGCCGATCAGATCAAGAAGGCCAACTCCAACGGCGAGATCTCCGGTGACGTGCTGCAGACCGATCTGGTCGCCAATCTGGGCTATGGCTATGTCGGCTTCAACGCCAACCGTGTGAAGGTCGGCAATGGCAACGGCGGCGACGAGGCATCCAAGAACCTGCGTAAGGCTATCGCTACTGTGATCGCTGTGTACCGTGACGTGGCTGTGGACTCCTACTACGGTGAGTTCGCCAATGTTATCAACTACCCCATCTCCGACACCTCCTGGGCCGCTCCCCGTGTCACCGATGAGGGCTACAAGGTCGCTTTCTCCGTGGATGTGAACGGCAACGACATCTACACCGACGGTATGTCCGCCGAGGATAAGTACGCCGCCGCCAAGCAGGCCGCTCTGGGTTACTTCGAGGCTGCCGGCTACACCGTCACCGACGGCAAGATCACCGCGGCTCCCGCGGATGCCCGCATGGACGCTGAGGTCATGGTCGGCGGCAGCGGCACGGGCGACCACCCCACCTTCATGGCTCTGACCCTGGCCTCCGACGCTCTGAAGGAGCTGGGCTTCAACCTGATCGTCTCCGATATGTCCAACTTCTCCGAGATGACCAACGCCATCAACGCTGGTAACGCGGACATGTTCGCCATGGCGTGGCAGGCCACTCCCGACCCCGATATGTTCCAGATCTATCACAGCCAGGGCGGTTCTAACGAGAAGTCCTACTGGATCAAGGATGCCGAGCTGGATGACCTGATCATGCAGGCCCGTCAGTCCACCGATCAGACCTATCGTAAGACCCTGTACAAGGAGTGCCTGGATATCGTGGCCGACTGGGCTGTTGAGATCCCCGTCTATCAGCGCCAGAACTGCATCATCATCTCCAGCCAGCGCGTGAACCTGGATACCGTGACGCCCGATATCACTACCTATTGGCAGTGGTACAACGATCTGGAGCTGCTGGATCTGAAGTAAGCGCCTGATCCGTACATCTGATTTTCCTTAAAGGCCCAAAAACCTTTAAGACGGCTACCCTGCGGCTGCAAAGCCGCAGGGTAGCCTATCCCCGGACTTATCCCGGAGCACCCCAGACACTCTGCGTATGAGTCAGGCGGTTCGACGTCCGTGCCGGAACGACTGCCTGATACGCAGAATCACATTAAAAAGGACAGCGGCCCCTGGCGCGGGGCGGCTGTCGGCAAAACGGAGGGATTGTATGCGCAAATTCTTAGTCAAACGCACACTGCTATCGATTGTGATCCTGTTCTTTGTGACATTCATCATCTATGTGCTGATGCGCTGTCTGCCCGCTTCCTACGTGGAGACGATGGCGCGGCAGCTGTCACAGGCACCCGGCTCCAAGCCCTACGAGGAGTGGCTGGCCCAGCTGAACGCCCAATACGGTCTGGATCTGGAGCTGATCCCAGGCTTTTTCGTGCAGCTGAAAAACCTGGTCACCGGCAACTTCGGCGACAGCTGGAAGTACACCGTGCCCGTCATCCAGAAGTTCAACGAGGTCATCTGGGTGTCCTTCATCATGGGAGCTATCTCTCTGGTGTTCGAGCTGCTGATCGCGGTGCCCCTGGGCATCGTGGCTGCCACCAAGCAGTACAGCGTGACTGACTATACCGTTACCACCGTGGCCCTGCTGGGTATGTCTCTGCCCACGTTCTTCTTTGCCACCCTGCTGAAGCTGGTGTTCTCCGTGAAGCTGGGCTGGTTCGATCTGGTGGGTCTGACAGGACGTGATTTCAATACGCTATCCCGCTTCGGGCAGATACTGGATATGGCCAAGCATCTGGTGCTGCCTATCGTGACGCTGGTGTTCATCTCCATCGGTCCGTGGATGCGCTACGTCCGCACCAACATGCTGGAGGTGCTGAACGCCGACTACATCCGGACTGCCCGCGCCAAGGGCCTGTCCGAGAAAAAGGTCATCTATCACCATGCCTTCCGCAATACGCTGATCCCGCTGGTCACGTTTATCGGCGGCAGCCTGCCCGTCCTGTTCGCCGGCGCGCTGATCACAGAGACGCTGTTCGCTATCCCGGGCATCGGCTACATCTCCTACAACGCCATGGTGGCCGGTGATATTCCGTTCTCCATGTTCTACATGACGTTCCTGGCGATCCTGACGCTGCTGGGCAACCTCATCTCCGATATCCTGTACGCCGTGGTTGACCCGCGGGTACGCATCGCTTGAGAAGGGAGGACGTGACGAATGAGTTATTTTAACGATAAGACGGATAAAGATTTGTCCGTTCCCGGCCATGGGCAGGGAATGCCGGGCACCGATGCCCGCCGCCGTTCCTATGAACTCAACGAAAAGTACGCGGGAAAGGACAATACGCCCTCTGAGGATAACACGCCCCAGGAGGATTACTCCCTCAGCGATGACCGCCGCGTCAAGGTGCTGTCCCCGGGCACGCTGGTGGCCAAGCGCTTCTTCCGCAACCGGCTGGCTGTGGTGGGTCTCACCATTCTGGCCGTCATGTTCATCTTCTCCTTCATCGGTGGTCTGGTCAGCCCCTACGGGCAGGACGAGGTGTTCTACCGCGACGACATCCAGATGAAGGAATACGCTGCCCTCAGCGAGAACACCGAGTATCGGTACCTCATCGCGGACGGGCAGGAGTTCGGCGCCATCCTGCAGGCGCAGCTGACACTGCACATGGGCAAGGATGACAGCTTCAGCTACAAGGGTGTGAACTACGACATCACCGAGGAGGGCGACAGCCTGTACTCCGTGTCCAGCGGCGGCACACTGCTGGCGGTGGCGTACAAGGACATCGTGAACCCCAGCGTCACCGGTGAGAAGTTCAGCTTCAGTTTCAGCTTCAACGCCCTGAAGGCCCACGTCACCGGTGAGACCGAGTTCACCGCCGACGGCAAGACCTATACCATGGACGACGGCAGCGTGATGCTCAACGGCGAGGAAGTCGCGTACATCAGCCGCTACGTCATCCAGTCCAAGGTGTCCGGCACCGTGATCTCCAAGGAGTTCAAGGAGCGGGTCATTGAGGCCGCGGGCAAGGGAGAGACCCAGATCGAGTATACCAACGAGAACGGCGAGGTTCGAGAGATCCAGCTGGAATACAACCCTGCCAAGTACCAGTGGTCCATCAAGGAGGGCACCGTCACCCGCGTGTTCGACGCCTACTCCTTCCCCAACAAGGCCCACCCGCTGGGCACCGATAAGAACGGTATGGATATGCTGACCCGTCTGATGTACGGCGGCCGCGTATCCCTGTGCATCGGCTTCATCGTGGTCATCATTTCCGCCACGCTGGGCGTGATCCTGGGTGGTATCTCCGGCTACTTCGGCGGCTGGATAGATAATCTCATCATGCGTATCGTGGATATTTTCTACTGCATCCCTTCCACGCCGCTGATCATCATCCTGGGCGCGGCTATGGACGGCATGCGCGTGGACCCGCAGGTCCGTATGCTGTACCTGATGCTGATCCTGGGCTTCCTGGGCTGGCCCGGCATCGCCCGTCTGGTCCGCGGCCAGATCCTATCCCTGCGTGAGCAGGAGTTTATGACCGCTACTGAGGCCTGCGGCATCAGTGTGTCCCGCCGTATCTTCCGGCACCTGATCCCCAACGTGATCCCGCAGCTCATCGTCAACTGCACCATGAGCCTGGGTTCCACCATCATTACTGAGGCGACCCTGTCCTTCCTGGGTCTGGGCGTCAAGTTCCCCTTCGCATCCTGGGGCAACATCATGAACGACGTATCCAACTCCTACGTTCTGACGGAGTACTGGTTCATCTGGATCCCCGCCGGCATCTGCCTGATGCTGACAGTGCTGGGCTTCAACTTCGTGGGCGACGGTCTGCGTGACGCGTTCGACCCGAAGATGAAGCGCTGAGAAAGGAGTGGATCGGAATGGCGAAAAAGCATAATGACGGCTATCTTTCCGCAAAGGAATCCCGCCGTATCTCCAAGGAAAACCGCAAGATCACCAATGAGCTGGAGAAGAAGCGGAAGCGGAAAAACGTGCCGGAGTCCGAGTATCTCACCGAGATGCACGACCCCAACAATGCGGTGGAGTTCGATAACCTCCATACCTACTTCTTTACCGACACCGGCGTGGTCAAGTCCGTGGACGGCGTCACCTTCTCTGTGCCCATCGGCAAGACCGTGGGTGTGGTGGGCGAGTCCGGCTGCGGCAAGTCCGTCACCAGTCTGTCCCTGATGCAGCTGCTGCAGCGGCCCCAGGGTCAGGTGGTGGAGGGCGAGATCCGCCTGAATCTGGGCGACAAAGCCTACGATGTCACCAAGACCCCCGACTCCGTGATGCAGCACCTGCGGGGCAACTTCGTGTCCATGATCTTCCAGGAGCCTATGACCGCACTGAACCCCGTGTTCCGCATCGGCGACCAGCTGGACGAGGTCATCGCCCTCCACGGCGAGAAGGGCCAGACGGAGGAGCAGGTGCGCGAGCGCTCTATCCAGCTGCTGGAGATGGTGGGCATCGCCAATAGCGAGGGTGTGTACAAAAACTTCCCCCACGAGCTGTCCGGCGGTATGCGCCAGCGTGTCATGATCGCTATGGCCCTGGCGTGCAGCCCCCGCCTGATCATCGCCGATGAGCCGACCACGGCGCTGGACGTGACCATTCAGGCGCAGATCCTGGACCTGCTGCGGAACCTGAAGGACAAAATCAATTCCTCCATCATGTTCATCACCCACGATCTGGGCGTTATCGCCGAGATGGCGGACTACGTGGTGGTCATGTATGCCGGCCGCATCGTGGAGCAGGGCACGCCGGAAGACATCTTCCAGCACCCGCAAAGCGCCCGTTTGCAGGATTTTCTTTCCAAGGTGTTGTGATATGAACGAAATCAAAAAAGCCGCGCTGCATACGATCGACGCGCACGCAAATACTTTCACCGCAATCTCCGGCGCGATCTGGGACGAGCCGGAGCTTTCGCTCAAGGAATTCAAGGCCGCCGCGCTCTATACGGACGCACTGGAAAAGCTGGGCTTCACGGTGCAGAAGAACCTCTGCGGCATTGAAACGGCGTTTTCCGGCTCCTACGGCTCCGGCCATCCGGTGATCGGCATCCTCGGCGAGTTTGACGCGCTCTCCGGCCTCTCGCAGCAAAGCGGCGCTGCCG
>ENA-UAOV01000242-UAOV01000242.1-human-gut-metagenome-genome-assembly--contig:-NODE-242-length-29593-cov-7.344065_pt1 | contig 29593 bp, 29 predicted proteins | sample MGYA00243472_ERZ654562 | MGnify/ENA primary metagenome ERZ654562 (study PRJEB26926, sample SAMN06164391) | human gut metagenome | biome: ENVO:00009003; feature: ENVO:2100002; material: ENVO:00002003... | reverse complement strand
GATAGGAGTCCGTCTCGTGGGCTCGGAGATGTGTATAAGAGACAGGGAATATATAGATTACTTTCGTCAAATAGATAAATACGAACAGTATTAAATCCGTCCAAAGATAAGGTAATATTTGATTTATTGTGTATATATAGTATGGGGCATTTTATCTCTTGAACTATTAGTTGGCAAGAACAACGGCATAAGCTACATATATCTTCATTAAGTTCAATGTCTGCATCAAAATCATACCAAGAACTATACGTATAATCTCCAGCCACATTGTCACAATTAGTACCTACATATTTGGCATTTATGTAATCACTAAAGTTATCCTTAACATAGTCTATAGACAATCCCCAACCTTGATATATGGCAGTAGCTAAATATGGTATGCTCTGCTGGTGCATAGATAGATTAAAGAGTTTTTCTTTATCTTCTTTACACATATTCCACGCTCCTTTGAAATCTGTACATAGATTACGAAGAAGTGAGTTTTTGTAAAAGTATAGTAAGTTATGCTCCATCATTCTTCTTTAAATAAGGAAACTGTGAAATCACGTCCAGCACCCGTCCACCTTCTGTCATAAATAATACGTCCGTTATCCAACACCGTTTGCTTTACAGAAGTGTAACCTAAGTCAGCATACTTGGCATATAATAGCCATGTACCGTTTTGCTTAAATTGAACTTCCATCTTAGCTAACCGATTGTTCAGTTCTATTGCAGACCTCAAACCAACTTCCTCGCCAGCAGTATAGGTTTTAGAATCATGTACCAGCCGTTTTACATTGTCTTGTGCCTCCTTAGCTTCAAGTAACGCTTGCTGTTTTGCTTCATACTCCAAAGCCCATGCTCTTGCGGCTTCTGCCGGATTATTAAAGTTAGGCAATGTGATACCAGAAATAGCTTTCTTTTCACATTCAAGAAAGTAGTTTCTATAATCATAGCTAAATGGAGTTCTTGCCATCATTGCAATATGTTTTGCAAAGTCTATTGTGATAGCATAATCCTTAGTTTCATTACCGTTCGTCATTGTGACGAACCCTATCCAATCCTCATTTTCTTTAAAGAAATTATCTTCAACTATGTTTTGAGTTGCCCATCTCGACCAATTAGATTTATCTAATCCAAGTCCAATGTATAACTCTCTTGCTGAAACTACTTGCTTTCCTTCTCTTTCTGAAATTTTAATTAGCTCTTTCATATTTACGATGTTTATACGGTATTAATAATAGTGAGGGAGAAGTGCACCGTAACCACTTTCAACAAAGGAGCGACCTTTATCTATCTCCCTCACTACAAATATACTAATTAATCGGGTAATATCCTAACATTTACACCATTTCCTGCAGCAGTAGAAATATTTACCGTCCAAACTTGAATAGCTTGAAGTATCTGATAACTACTTCGCATTTGAAGCAACATCTGCGACATCGTGCCTGCATTGACATTAGTCATATCCCATATACCCTGCATGATAGTAGTTTGCTGGAATACTTGCTGGCTTACCATATTCATATAGGCTTCTAATGCTTCTGCTTGGGATTCAGTGATATTTTGTATTCCTTTCTGCAACGAAGAAAGGGCTGCGTCTTTCACTCCACTACCAAACTCAATACCAAGTTGTCCCATCAAGTTTTTTAAGTCCTCGTTTATCAAAGGAATTAGCTCTTTACCCAAGTCAGCTATCTGTTTGGCTTCTTCGGTGGTAATACCTACACCGCCAGCAGAGTTTTCTTCGGTAAATCTCTGAACCATAGCAAACATACTCTTCAACCGTTGTCCGACAATCTCAGAAGCAAGCGACTTGACAATCATATTTGTTATTAAATCATCAAAGCTTTCCTCTAAATTTGCCATTGTATCAGTTCCTTCCTTCCAAGCTGAAATCCAAGAATCGGCAAAGCTTTCTGCGGCAGATTTTACATCTGTACCGAGCAAAGTGTTTACTATATTAGTAGTAGCATCATCAATGGCATTTTGTAAGTCGGTAACTTGACCCTCTAATTCTATGATTTTGTCTTGGTCGCGGTTTTTCTTCTTCCGGCTCTTTTCAAGTTGAAGCTGACGTTGAACTTCTGCAAGCTGTGCCTTCTGATTTGCAATAGCTGCCTTCTGCGCTGAAATTTCAGCTTTACCCATCGACTTATCAACAGCACGTTCAAGATTCTTATAAGCGTTCTCTAATTGCTTAACTATTCTCTCACTCTTTTCAACCTCTCTTGTAATTTTCTTGTTCCCGGCATTGAATATGGCTGATACTCCTTTCCAGATACCACCAACAGCCTTTATACCACCGCTAATAAAATTGCCCGACATTATATCTTTAACTCCATCAGCAGCTTGGGCAACTCCTTGTATAGTTTCTCCTACTGTTGAGATAGTATCAGTGACACCTTCCGAAAATCCCATCTGCTCAAATATATTCCCTACAGAACTTACCATCATTCCAAGTTCTTCTATATTAGCTAATAAGTCTTTAAAAGGATTTTCGCTTTCTTTCAGCTTATCTTTTAAGTTTTTAACTTGGTTGGCAAGAGCAGCAAATGGGTTACGAGAATTTACTTCGGTCTTTAAAGCCTTAATCCGTGCTAATAGTTCTTTGTATTGGTCTATTGGCATATTAGCTTTATTAGCCTCTGCAAACTTAGTTATCTCGTCAATCATTTGATTTAAAGAGATAGTACCTATAATACTTAAGTCTTGAAACGACTTCTCCCAAGCATTGGAAGTATTCTTCCATTCCTCAAAAGCTATCTTAGTCTTTTCTTGTTCCGCACCAGTATCAACAGCAAGAGAGAGCTTTGGGGCTTTCTCGTTTATAAAGTTTTGTATTTCTTCAATCTCACTTTCTATCTCTGCTCTTACATTGGGGCTTTCGGTCACAGACAACTGCAATTCCAGCTTTGCCAAATCAGAAGTTGCCTCAGTAACTCTATTGGAGATAGAAGCTTGGTCTTCCAAACGTTTTCTTTCGACCTCTGCTATCTTATCCTCCATTTCAGCGTACTTGTCTGCAATAGACTGGAAGTTCTTGAAATCATCCAATGCAGCTTTCTTGATAGTATCGCTTAATCTTTTCTGAATATCTTCAATAGCCTTTGAAGCATCACTCTCACTCTTAACCATAGTGCCAAGAGAACTTTGCCAACTCTTAACCCTTATGTCGTTAGGATTCTTTTCGATTAAGTCTTGTAATCTCTCTTGTTCTTTTTGGAAGGATGAAACTTTTTCCCTCAAACTATTCAATGTAGCGTTAACATCAGCTTCCAATTGTTCAAGTGAAACGGGGTCATACTCAAACAAGCCAGCAAACAGTGAACCGAACTGCCCAGCACCTTCAATATCCAATTCTAATTCATAGCCTTGGAACATTCCCTCAATCTTACGTTTTGCCAAAGCAACACTTGCAGAGTTTATAGAGATAGAATATTCAATCTCGCTCTGTGCCTTCTTCCCGGCAACCAACTGTTTAGCTTCCGGTGATTTGAGGGTTTCAGCTATCTTGTCGTAGAACTTCGGAGCACTTCCTTTGTCAAAAGTAATCAAGTCGTTAATATCAACACTGACACCTTTAAACGCATTGTCGAATAAGTCTTGGTAAGCTTCCTTCACTTTTTCGGTAGCATAGGTTATATTGCCAGTGTCTTTCACAAGCTGCAAGAACTTCTTCTGAATATCATCTACCAACTTAATCTGTTGTTTCAGCAAATCCATTCCCTCCTTTTTGGATTTATTCAAATCCTTTTGGGAAGTAAGATTTATCCCTAAAGAATTAGCAATCTCACGAACCATCTTAATTCGCTGTTGCGTCCATTCTTTTGATTCATCATCAACTAATAATCCCTCATTGATTAAGTCTTCTTGCTTCTTTAATTCCTTGTACTCTTTCTTTAGACGGTCTGCATAATCAAATATACCTTCGCCCTCTTTGAACTTAAAGATATTGCCTATCCTTTCATTTTTAGATGTAATATCATCTACAATAGCCTGCCATTTAGATAAGGCTTTTGTTCCATCGTCAGTAGGTTCTTTAAGCCCAGACAAGCTATCTTTAGCTTTTTGAATGGAAGCGTTTATAGAAGCTAACTCTTTTTGCATTTTCTGCAAATTCTCAAATGCAGCTTTCTCTTCCTTTTCAGAAGCCGGACGAGTATAAATCTCACCAGCCATTCCAGCTACAACTTCAACAAGCCCTTTATTATATAATTGGGATTGTTTAGCTATATCTGTAATTAATTGGTCCCTTCTCTTTTCAAGTTCAGACAGTTGTTGCTCCGTACCTTTTATGTTAGACTGACTTAATGCTTCCGCAAATTCTCTTGCAGCTTTAGTATTAATACCTAATATCTTACCATATTCATTCATTTTTGAAATAATGGCAGGAGTAGTAGCATCTACCAACTTACTCATTACCTTATCTAATTGGTTATGAGCTTCTTTATTAGAATTTACAGCAGTTTCTAAATCTTTGTTGTTCTTTGCAGATTTTTCAGAAGAATCGGCATAGGCATCTATTGTTTCTTGGGTTGTACGTATTGTCTTTTGTAAATTGTCATATTGAGAAATAAGGTCTTCAACATTTGAAAGATTTTCAAAAGACTTCTTCAAATGTGTGCTTGCTTCGTCAAGTCCTTCTATTTGCTCCTCTACACTCTTAGCTTTAGGTAATAAGATAGCAAAAGTAGTTAATAAAGCTACAGCGCCAGCAGCTACAGCAGCGTATGGATTAGCAGCTACAAAAGCTAATGCCCTATTCAATACGCCTTGTGCTCTTGCAACAGCAAGTGTAGCGGCAGCAGTTCCTTGTGTTGCCCTCGTTCTGGCTACTTCTGCAAGAGTTTGTTTAATTGTTAATCTTGTTCCGTTTAACGTTTCTATATTAGCTAAGGCTTGCATTGCCTTATAAGCTCCTATTGTCGATATGACTACAGTCAATGCAGAAGATACAGCGCGCCAATTTTCAAATAATTTCTGTACTACAGATATACTTCCCGTCAATATCCCTTGATGCTCCTTACCTATTTCATTTAACATAAAATCGTAAGCATCAGTCAAATTTGATAATTTACCAGCTAACGTTTCAGCCTGCTTAGCTTGAAAGTCGTAGAACATGCCACCTTCATCTGTATAACGGTTTAAGACTTTCATTACATCAGTGAAGGAAACCATCTTATTAGACATTCTATCCATGACATCACCTACTGAAACAATTCTTTGTTCCTGCTCAGTGTACATCTTGGCAAGTTCAGAAGTTATAGAAAGACCAGCATTGGCAAAGTCACGAGCATCCCTTGCTGTAAGTACAGTCTGTGCCCTAATCTGACCTAAGTTGTAAGTCAAACGTTCCATTGGTACACCAAGAGCGGCACTAATATCTGCAATACGTTTTGAAACATCTACAAGTTCTTCTGCTTCAAAGTTATAGGCAGCAAGCATTTTTGTTGTACTTGCCAAGTCTATTACGGTAAATGGAGATTTAAGAGCTAAAGTCTGTTGTTCCCGGAATATCTGAGAACCTTTTTCAAAGTCATTAAGTACAGCACCGATTGAACGTTCAAGCAATTCATACTGACCTCTAACGTCCATAAGACTTTTTACAAATCCCGTGATAGCTCCTAAACCAGCATAGAAGAGAACTCTTTTACCTAAGTTCTTGACGGATTCCATCAATCCGCTATTTACCTTTTGAAGCTGAACACCAGAGGAGATAGCATCAGCATTTGCTTTTTTCAAACTTGCCATTTCCTTATTTACAGTAGCAAGTTTTGCAGCATAATTAGCATCATCTGTGGAGAGATTACGTTGTACAATCTGCAAGGCTTTCAGCTTTTCAATTCTTTCTTGGATTGACTTATTGCCCATAGCCATAGCCTTTTCGTAGCTTTGACCTCCTTGTGATATTCTACTCTTCTCCTCCTCTCTTGCTATTCTTGCTGCTAAGTTGGCAGTCTGCTGACGGAGCAATATTTCTCTTTGAAGCAGCTTCTCCCTTTGAGCAACATGAACATTAATCCTTGCCTCTTGCACATCAGTTTTTACAGTAGCCAATTGCTCCATATTATTCTTAATACGGGTTGTGTTCCCTTGTATCTTAGAGAATACTTCTCGCAAATTATTGGCAACTTGCAAGGCTTGGTTCATGGAATTAACGTCTACAGATACATTCGTAGTAGTAGCTTGCGTGGCAGCAGTATTACCTTGTGCAATATTAGTTGCCCCCAAACTTTTAAGCTTGGCTTCCAATTCTGAAATCTTCGTTTCCAAAGGACGGATTTGTTGGTTAAAGCCATCAACTAAGCCCTTGCCAATATTCTTACCTAATTGGTCGGCAAAGCCCTCCACACTCGCCAACTTGCCTTCCAGCTTGTTGGTGAAATCTTCCAGACGCTTTTCCGTCTTCTTTAGAGTTTCATCTATGCTTGATAACAAGTCCTTATCAGACATTGAAGCACTAATAACTACATCTTTATTGTCTGCCATCGCTGCTACTTTTTATTTTATTCTTGGTATAGTATCTAACACACTACGTTTAGGTGCTTGCAACTCACTTCTATCACTTTTACGTCGTTTCCAAAACTTCTCCCATATCTCTTTATCTTTGCCACGCAAATACTTGATATGGGTGCTGTCTACTGTCAAGAAAAGAACTTGTGCCATAGACAATCTATAAAGATAATCGTCATACGTAAACTGCGGAAAGCTACGTATGAAATCACCTAAATCTCCGATTTGGCTTGCCGCCATAATGTTAATTGTTCCGCTACCTTCTTCCTCATATTCGTCTGCGAAACCATAAGAGCCTTCCCCGATATGAGCACCGTAAAAACCGGTGATAAGTCGATGCTATTTATTGCTTCAATAATGATTGCCGCCCATTGAGCAGGCTCAAATACAGAGTTGAGAATACGAGCCTTCATAAAAGCTATCAGTTTGTCATTTCTGCTCATAACTTCTATCGCACTCGCATAATCGGTTATATCATCTGGTGAGAAGAGGTGATTAACAAGAATGATTGCTACAATCTCGGAACTTACGTCCAAGTCTGTACATAGAGCGTACATCATGCTCTTATCATCCTTAATATCCTCTTCCTTTTGTAATTTCAACGCTAATTGGAAAATACGCTGGTATGAGTATGCCCTCAACCGATGCACCTTATACTGCTTATCTCCTAACTTGACAAGCGTAGGATTGTCAGTCATAATCTCTGATATTTCCCTCTTTAGCTCGTCCGGTATAATCAAATCCTTTTCTTCCATTGTCATTTGTGCATTAAAGAAAAAAGGGCAGCAGCAAACAAGCCACTGCCCTTTCTCTTGATTTATAATGGGTCTTAGCCTCCACTAGGTTCAGCCATCTTCATCTCGACCGTCTTGCCATTATCATCAACCAAAGCAGTGATAGCAATGTGCAGTTTCAACGGAGCAGTCTTCAAATCAGTACCGTCCCAATTGGTAGCGACCTTACCTTTGTAAACAACAATGTAGTCAATACCATTGTAGAACTCTAACTTGAACTGCTTGTAAACGTTGGTAAATGAAGAAGGCATTGTGTACAAGCCAGTAACAGCGTCAAACTTACCGCCTTCCATAGCGGCAATCTCTTCCGGTTTGTACTTAACCAAGTCAAATTCAATCTTGTAAGAACCAAGTGTACCCACGCTATCAAGCGGAGTCTCATAGAACTCACCGTTAATAGCACTTTCACTTGCGGTTTCTTGACTGATAGACAGACCTTCCAATACACCCATAAGAGGAGTATAAGGGTCTTTTGCACCAGCCCCGACATCCGCATAGCCTAAAGACTTACATTTGTAAGTCAACAAATCTTGTGTAGCCATCTCGTCTAATTTTTAAATTATTATTTATATTGATTGTGAATGAGGCGTTCATGTCCTTATGGAACACTTGACGTTTCATCGAGCCGCTACTTCTTAGGGAGCTTGTGCTCCGTTCGTCCATAGTTGGGTTCTCACCGTCCAATCCCCGCTGCGCCATCGGTTGGGCTAATTTTTACTTTATTAGTACCATAAATGATTTAATATACATGAAGAACAGATTGTCGCTCTCATTATATATATCATCAGTTGACAATATACCATCAGTTGATATGTCGTATTTTTCTCCGGCTTTCTCAACTTCTGCATTCACAATATCGGATATGCTTGTTTCATACTTTTCCAGCAAAGTGGTATCAAGCCGACCTCTTGTCTTGGGAGGAATATACATCTCAACTGTCACGCGAACGCTCGCAAAAGCATTCAAGTTGAACTGGCTCTTATCCTTAATTTCTCCCAGACGGATAACCATGAAACCGCCAGCATTTATCTCCTCCTCCAACTTGGTAGGCATTTCCATCGGATAGATGTACTTTGTAACCTTATCTATGAAGAGAGAATAAACATATTGGTATATCGGCATTCGCCTTGCATCAATCACGCTCATATCCCTATTGTTTTAACGGTTGCCTTCCCTGCAAAATCTTCCTTAATATCGTCATATATGGTTGATAACACCTCAAACCTTCGTCTTGGATTTCCAGTATTTCCTCCTTCCAATATAGGAGCATAAGGCACTGTTGCTGCCAGCACCAAATCCCATCCTATATAAGTGGCAGGAGTATAGTTTGCCAAGAACTCGTCAGCAAGCTTTCTTCCATCTATCAGCTTGCCATGATACTTTGAGTTTTTAGTTGCCATCTGATACGGATATAAGTAGCCGCTCCCCTGCAAATTGCCTTGATAGAACACAGCCCAAATATAACTATCAGCCAAGTTGTAAGTCTGGTCGGTAAATCCGCTTTCAGAATATGCTTTCTTCAACAATTCGGGTGCATAGGCTATTAGTCGCTGGGTTTGCTCGCCAGCAAGTCTGTCAAACAGTTCTTGCCGAACCCTTTTCAAACCACTCAAATCAACTTTTACTTTTATCGCCATCCACCTTTTCTATTTGCATATATAGTTATAGCACCTAACATAGAAGGTATGCTGTTATCAACTTGCATCTTAATTTGCTCTCCCATAACATCACATTCTATCCAGTCTTCATTACGTACTGGATTAATATACTTCCCGTCCTCTCCTTTTATCAAAGGAATAGAAACAACGTAGTCGCTTGTTTGAGCGGTCGAACCGGATTCAGCAACAGAAAGATTCACGTCCATTACTCCTTCGTAGACGGTATCTTCTTCATCGTCGCCCATAGAACTTTCGATGATTCTGTATATACGTCCCGAAAAAGGAAATTCTTCTATGTCACTGAATGAAATCATATCACATCTATAATTTTCAAGAGTTTAATCTTTGGACGAGCAGAGATAAGAACCTCGTAATTAGGGTCATTGTATCTCTTATATATGCCCAAAGCATAACTTATTTTATTACTCTGATAGATGTCCGTCTCTGACCCAACTGTACGCTGGAAGTTATTATGAGAGGCAGATTGAGATGCTGTACTTGAAGGGCTTAACAACACTGCGGTAAATATTATATCGGCAGTCATTAAATCCTTTTGTTCTTGGGTCAACGTCATAGCATCCTCGTTTACATCTGTGATGCCGCGGTCAAGAGCAATTCTCATAAATGTATTCTCCTCAAACGAATACCGACAAGATGAAGAAAGCCATTCAAGTATAGTCATATATAACCCTCCAAGTTTAAGAACCAGCAGACGTAGTATCAACAACAATGTGTTCCATAAACTCGGTCAGCACTGGCATATAACGACCGATAGCATCAGTATGATATGCCTTGTAGATACCGTTAGGAACTACCTTGTTGATAATATAAATCAAGTCATTCTGTGCAGAAGCGATTGAATAGTCAATCGTCTTGTTTGCTTCACGCTGCAACAAGATAACATCGGCAACATCAGAATGAACAACCTTACCAGCAAAGCCAATAGGACGCAGAACTGCTACACCTTGTTCCCAGCCTTGTACAGTCTTAATCGTCTTGATGTCTTGTACCACTTGTTCCTCTTTCACAATGCGGATAGGAGAAATCTTAGATACAGAAGAACGAGAATACTGAATAAGCTGCTCCCAAGAAATGATGTTAGTATCAATGCCGGAAGTACCATTAGTAACAACAATAACTTTATCGGGCGCATACAAGCGAATCCAACGGTTAACTTCTTCCTTGAAGTATTTGTTGTTCAGCAAGTAAGTGATAACCATGTCATACGGCAAATCCCATTCCATTGTACCAGTAAATCCAGTACGGTCACGGAAATCTTTCTCAATCTTTGCCATTTGTTCCGGAATGTTAGCTTCTGCGCTCGTCCATACTCCCTTACCAGCCTTAACAAAGTTTTCAGTAGGCACATACTTCGGGAACTCATGTACGACACCGGACATACCACGAGAATCAGCATTGCTGTACTGACCTCCCTTAGACAAAGCTTGTGCGGCAATGTTAGAAAGACGGTAGTTGTGTGTCTTAATCAAGTCAGCAACACCACGTACATAACCTTCCAACAAAGTAGCATTAGCTTCACCAAGTTCATTCAAGCGTGCTTTCAATTCCTCTTTTGAAAGAGAAGTTTCAAACAAGCCTTTACCGAACTGAGGGATAGTACCAGTTCTCTGTTCCCAGCCTTCGTTATCCATCTGAGCAACTTCACTCAACGGTGTCATTGCATCAGCCATCGGAACGGGGCGACGAGTAACATCATAGATAGTATAAGCAGGGTCAAGCTTCGGGCGGCTCATGTCAATAGGGTACTTGCCACCATCAACAGTAAAGTGTTCCTGCCAGAAGAACTGGTTTGCATCCATGACGATTTTCTCGTCAATGAGCGTCTGAATAAATGCGCTCGTACCGTCAGAGTTTACCAAGCCTCTTTGATAGAGTTGGCTTACTAACTCGTCGGGATTAAATTGATATTTATATGCGTTTGCCATAATTCTACTCCTTTCCTTTAGATTTCAAATACACCTTCGATGTAGTTGCGGTTCTTAGCCAATACATACTTCGGAAGCGGTTGCATACGTTCAACAAATGCACGCTTGCCATAAACAGTGTTGATGTTGTGCTGAACATCTGTAACTCCCCAGCGACCATCAGTCGGAGCGAACTGTGTATCTACTTCGATGAAGGTATTCGGGTTTTTAACCAACACAGTAGCGCCGACAGCAGCAGCAGTTGCAACACCACCCTTGCTATCAGCAGCTTCAACCAAAATATCATCAGTAGTCAGATCACCGATTGCAGTGTCAACAGTAAGAATAAACTGCTTGTTCTCTTCATCGAACTCAACAGATGTAACCTTACCAGACTGCCCCGTAGTTTCAACTGTATCGGGAGCTTTCATAAGTACATTGCCTACTTCGGGAATGTGAGAATAGCCAGAACCATCTACATATAAAGTAGTGTCTGTATCAGCAGCCGTAGCCTTTGCCACCTTAAACGTTTTCAGAAGGAAACCCGGTTTCCACAATCTGTATTCGTACAAGTCAGCCGCAAAAGCATAGCCAAAACCCTTATACGGGTTTGCAATGGTAGAGCCATAGAGGACGTTAGAACGTTCCTCGTGATTGGCGTCCTTCCACCATACGAACTTGCCACCTCTAAATTGTTTAGCGGAAGCAAAAAAGGTTTCTAAATTAAATTGTGCCATTTTTTTAATATTTAAAGTTTGACGGGTTTTATGGCAGCAAGGTAGTCTTCCATTGTTGTTTTCTTTCCGTCCGGAGATAATGGTGTAATATCACCAATAGAGCTTCTGAATATATCTTGATAATCTTTCAGCAGTCTTTCTGCCTCGGCATTAACATCAGCATCAATTGCGATATTCTGCTTACCAAGATAGTTACGAAAAGATTCATGTAAATCTTCCCTCACCTTAGACTTGGCTGTATCGTATATCTGATTGCGAACAGACTTCGTTTTCTCTTGCAATTCAAACTTTTCCAGCCTATCAAGTTTCTCTTTGTACTCGGCAGGCAACTCAAATTTCTGAGGCTCTTGATTGCCTTCTCCACCATCATTACCTTTTTCAGCCTTTTTCTTCCATTCTTCAATCTGAGATTTATATTCAGCTTCCTTAGCTTCAAATCCCTTAGTCGCTTCTGAGAATGCGTTCTTTCTTGCATGTCCGCTACTTTCAACTGAAATATTCAATGCGGCTACTAAGCCAGCATCTTCAATCGGAGCATCCTTGTAAGCTTCTGCAAATTTCTCAGAGAACTTATCTCTAAATGTTTCACTCAAATCAAAATTACGTTCTTCGCAAATCTGATTAACTTTAGATAAAACTTCTTCTTTTTGTGCCATTGTTCGTCAATGATTTTATTATTTTGAACAAAAATAAATAGCTTTTTCATTACTCATACTGTGGTTATCGAAAAAGTAGCATATTTATTTTAAGGTATGTAGCTTGTTTTTCGATAATTGGCATATATCGAAGCTTAGATTGCGTATTTTTGTAGAAAAAAAGAGAACGGTATTTATCTACAAAGTATCACTTAGCTTTTTATAAACAAATGCCAATGTAGCGAAAACCAAGCTACACCTAAAAAATAGTATTAACCCAACCGATGGCGCAGCGGGGATTGGACGGTGAGAACCCAACTATGGACGACCAGAGTACAAGCTCCCTAAGAAGTAGTGGTCCGATGAAACGTCAAGTTATTCAAGTGTAAACTTGGATATAAGCGCCTAAAGAACCATTATGAGCGAGAAAATACAGAAAGACAAAATTGTTAGTCCATTGCCGGGTTGCCAATATGAAGCCATCCGAAGCAATGCTGACTATGTTGTACTTACTGGTTCTGGTGGCGGTGGAAAAAGTTTTACATTAGGTTATTCTCCAATTTCATATCTATATGAAAACCAAGGAGCAAAAGCTGTATGGTTCATGCGTAATGTTGGCGACTTTTTTGACGCTGGTAAAGTAGTGGATGGTCTTAAAGAAATATATCCGCTTATTGATAGACGTTTCAGAATACAACCAAGAGAACCTATTGGAGAAGTCATTAAGGTTCAAGACGATATGGGTGTGAAGTTTTTCAATAGCTCTGAAATTAAATTCCAGCAGTTAAATAATGAAAGTCCTACTGTAATAGATAAGATATTCAAAGGATTACAATTCAAGAAGGCTATCTTTGAGGAATGCAATAAATTTGAATGGAGGACTATTTCTACTTGTCAAACCCGTCTGCGTGCAAACACTAAGGGTAAAGCTCAAATATATCTTGCTCAAAATCCGGAACGTGAATGCTTCATACGTAAGCTATGTGGCTGTGGCAAGAATGGTGGTGGATGGATTGGAGATGATGGAAAACCCATTAAAGAAATGAATGGAGTTGTTCGGTTCTTCCACATTGTAAAGGGTAACTTGGATGAAGTCTATTGGGGAAATACTAAGGAAGAGGTTTATTCTAAATGCAAAGACATTATAGATAACCTTTTGCAGATTGACCCGGATATGTCTTATGAGGACTTTATTATGAGCATGGTATTCTTTACTTTTGATGTGAGGGATAACCAAGCTATGCTTAAAGCAAACAAAGGTTATCGCGCTATGGCTGCAACATCTGTGCTTGCAGATTCAATGTATGAACCTAATTGGAATTTCTCTATACAAGACGAAAAAGAAGAAGAAGAAGAAGATAATCTTTCCGAAGTGACAGAGGATGATATTCTCAATATGTTTACTCATGTTTCTCCATGTAAATGCAAGAAGGAGCGTATTACCGTGGATATGGCAACTACTGGGGAGGATAACTTTGTAATGAAGCATTGGGTAGGTTTCCATTGTGACGATATACAATATTGCATGAAAAACTCTAATCTTGAAGCTGTAAAGATGATTAAGCAGTTTATGGTTAAGCATGGATTGACTGATAAAGAGCTAATCATTGATGTGCAAGGTAACGGTTTCTTAAAAGAGATTTTCAATCTTGTATCAGCAAACGGTGGAGGTGTCGCATTCTCCGGAGCGATTGCCGCAACTGCTAAAGGAAAGAAGTTGTATGAAAGATTTAAGGATGAAGCTGCACACCTTGCTACCCAAATGATAAAGGCTGGATTGATAACCTATGACAGACAGCTTGCTAAAATGAGATATACACATCAGAAGCTAAAGCGTGAAGGTTCTACTACTGTCTTAAAACAAATGCAGTTTGAGAGCAGAATATTCAAATTTAAACGTTTGCCTTCGGGACGAATACAGTTTGAAGGAAAGAAGGAGCAACATGCTCTGATAAAAGGCTTTTCTCCCGACCTTACAGACAATATCATTATGCTTTGTGGGGGATTGTGTTATGACTGTTATAGGGAATTGGCTGGTGCTACTGGTGGAGAATTGAGAAGGAAATTATCTCTTGAAGATATAATGAACCAAGTAAATGGTACTGCACAACCAACAAGGGAAAGAGGAAAGATTACTAATTCAGATAAGATATTGAAAATTTTAAGCAGCATATAAAATGATAACGAGAAAAAACATTGATTGGTATTTGTCAGAACCAACGCGACTGTTGTTGAAGAAGCCTTTTACGAGAGATGGAAAATTTCAGTCGTGCAAAACTTATATTGGTGATGTTACACTTAACCAAAAAACAACTGCCCAGTTGAGCGACTTGACATTGCGAGAGGTTTCACAAGACCTCTATCTGAGAGAGTACGACCCTTCTCTACACAATATAAAGTATAATAATTCAATTCCTAAGATTGCAGTCAGAGTTGGAGATACTGATATAGTCATAGATGAACTTGTGCTGACAGTTTCTTTGCAAAAGAATATTCATGCGGCACATGTTCTTCATCTCACTGCTAATCCTATTTCTTTTACTCTCTGTAATATAGAGAAGAACGATACCATCAGTAAGAAGTTTCAGAACTTCAAGCTGGAATGGAACATGAGGAATATGGAGCAAATCAAGTACGAACTAATATCCAAGCAGAAGAAGGTTGGCGATGCTGGCGTACTATTCAAATTTGACCCTATAAAGAAAAAGGGAACAGTTAAAGTCTATTCCTATGATGATGGATATTCTGTCATACCCAACTACAATGAATATGGAGAAGAAATTTCACGCTCCTTATTTTATAAGATAGATGATTTGACAGAAGTCATTGATACATTCGATGATAAGTACCTTTATCGTTCAATACGAAGCGAAGAAGGAGAACCTACCAATAATGGATGGGTTACTGAAAGGATTCTTCATGGATTTAGTCGTAATCCTCTTGTCTACCATAGAGGCAAAGTAGCTTGGGAATATTCTCAAAGTATAATTGAGATAATTGAGTTGCTTACAAACATACATGCTGTGACATTGAAGCGGTTCGGCACTTGGGGATTAGTCTTAAAAGGAGAAATGAATGAAGACAGTTTCAAGCGAGATAACGGCACATTAGTTATCAATCTCCCGGCAGACGAAGGTTCAAGCTACAAGACAGAAGCAAAGACTTTGGAGTTTCCAGAACCGGAAAGTATGATTGCTTATCTGGAATATTTGCTGGAACAAGTTTCAATCGCTTCATCTGTCAGCTTTATCACTCCAAAGGATATCACTAATACTGGAAGCGGTGGCAACGGCATTGCATTGTCTATGCGTAATGATATTGCACTGGCTACTCAAAGTGTTGCTGATTGGTCTGATTCTATCAATGAGATAACCTATCTCTTCCAAGAGATGTTAGGATTGGAAGAAGACCAGACGAATGCTTATACAGATTTGAAAATTAAAGCCAAACTGAATATTTGGAGCATGGAAACCAACAATACTAAGATTACCAACTTAGCTATGGAATCTAAATGGATTTCCCGACAAACATTGATTGAAGAATCTCCGTCTTCTGCACCGGATGAACTTGACCGAGTAGAAAAAGAGAAAAAGCAAGAAGAAGAAGATGCTATCAAGCAAGCTGAAAAAGCTGAACGGATAAGCAAGAACAACAATACAGAGATTATCGAAACTCCTAATAAAACTACTTACAGTAGCAACGTTTAAAATAACAATATCATGGATTGGACGCAGATTTTAGTATCAATACTTGGAGGAGGAGGTTTCTTAGGTGGGATAGTTTCACTTGTAAATATGAAACCTTCTCGCAAGAAAGCGATGGCAGAGGCTCGGACAGTTGAGATTACGAACCTTGAAAAGTCAATATCAATAATGGAAAAAAGCTACAGTCACATACAGATGTATGTGAACAAGGAAGTAACCCGTATTGAAAACGACCTTTCAGAACTGAAAAAAAAGTATGAAGAAAAAGTTATCTCTATACGGCAAGCATACATTTGCAAAGTACCAAGCGAAGAATGTCCGGTGCTGTTAAAGCAAGCAAAGTTTGATATGGCACATGAATTTGAAGAATGTAGAGGCTGTGAAAAGAATGAAAAGAAGGAGGACTGATTATGAATATAAAGAACTATTTCAATATCAAAGAGCTTGTTTGCAAGCATGTATATAACAAGTTTGGAGAAATGGCTTGGACGTTTTTTGACCCACGGTTGCTTGAAACAATATGCGTCATACGAGAAAAGCTTGGTAAGCCTATAACTGTCAATACTTGGCATTCGGGAGGAAGTCTGACACAAAGAGGACTGCGCTGTAATGTGTGCCAATTAGTAGCTGAAAAGACACGATTGGAAAAGGTGTATGTGTCTGCACATCTACAAGGAACTGCGCTGGACTTTGATGTGAAGGGAATGACCGCTTTGGAAGTTCGTAATTGGATTAAGGCAAATCAGATACTTCTCCCTTATCCGGTACGCTTGGAACAAGATGTCACTTGGGTACACTTAGATGTACGTACTGATGGAAGTAATGGCAAAGTAACCTATTTCAAAGGATGAAAAAGGTTCTTCTCCTAATAATCCTTTTGCCTCTTTTGTTTTCATGCCGAACTGCAAAAGACTTGGAGAAAAATACAGAAATAAAAGAGATTATCAAAGAACGGCATGATACTTTAACGGTACACACAAGAGATAGTGTCTATTTTTCTGTGATTCAAAAAGGTGACACTGTTTTTAATACCAAGTATATTGAAAAAATCAAGTACATAGACAGAACAGTCATACAGAACGATACTATATATCAAGAGAAAGAAGTCATTAAGGAGAAAGAAGTCATTAAGAAGCATGTTCCATCATGGTGCTGGTGGCTTTTACTAATTAATGCAACAATCATAGGAATAATCGGAATTAAATACTACGTAAAATGGCGAACGAAGTAAACCCTATACTGAATATATACAATGAAGATGGCACTCCCTTCCACGACATTAGTTTGAGAAAACACACTTTCTCAACTATTGTTATGTCTTTAAATGACAAGATAGAAGGAGAGTTTTATTATAAAGACAATTCACTTTCGTTTACTCTGCAAGAATATGTAGAGTATAAAGGAATAAAGTACATTCTTAAAAATCCTCCCGTAGTTGTTAGAAAAGGAATGACTTCGGAAAACAGCGAGGCAAAGGGAATGACTAAATATAGTTGTACTTTCTACCATGAAATGATTGAATTGTACAACATTCCCTTTACAGACATTGCTATTAGTAGCAGTGAGGAAAGTTATCGTAGCGAAAAACGGACTTTCTCGTGGATTGGTACATTAAGCATGTTCGTTCAAAAAATCAACTCATGTCTTGTCGGAACTAAATGGACTTGCAAGTTACAGCCAACATTTGTAGATGATGGGACAATGAGTGATGTGTTATCATTCAGTAATCAATTTATTTCAGACGTTTGCAAGACTGCATACGAAACATGGAAAGTTCCATTTGTAGTTGATGGATATACTATTTGGTTTGGCAAGCCATCTAAGGAAATACTTGACAATGAAAACAAGCCATACATATTCAAATTCGGACAAGGTGTAGGACTAAAAAACAATGATTGCACACCAAAGAATAATAAGGTCATTACTCGTATTGCTGGATATGGTAGCAACATTAATATTCCGTATGGCTATCCTATAATTACAGATGCAGACGGAAATCGCATTGAGCACCCATATACTCGTGACACGTTAATGCCATCAGTATATGTAGAGGCTGTTAGAAATAAAGTCTTGTTTGGTTCTAAAGGCCCTCTTATTGACTACTATGACGCAGATAGCAGCTATCCTACTCCTATCAATCCTCTTGCACCAGTATTCCATATCCAAGAATTTTCCAGCATACAACCTACTATTGAAGGTATGACATACAAGGGACAAGCTATTGACTTGTTCAAAGAAGTAATAGTACCGGAAGGTGGCTGGGATGATTATATTGACCCCGAAACGGGAGAGGTTAGACAGTCGTATTTTGATGTGACGCTTTATCCTCTTGGCTTTGACTTATATGCACAAGCAGCAGTTACAAGTGGAATGACCTTCTCCATGAAGTCTGGCGGCACATTAGGAGCTAACTATGAGGTAGCAGTAGATTGGGAAGATGTAAAAAAGAACTTCTATGTAACTGATGAAGCTGGAAACATTGTATTCGAACCAAATGGAGAACAGAGGGACTATGCTAAATATCCAGACAGTACAGACCAAGCTATTACTATTAAACTGACAAAGGACTTAGATACATTTGGTACGATAATGCCAAGCAAGTTCCAGCAAGTTAAAACTGGCGACAAGTTTGCCATATTGCACATTGAAATGCCACAAGCATATATAGACAAGGCACAAGAACGTTTGGACGTCGCCATGAAAAGATATATGCTTGAAAATAATATGCCTTTGTATGACTATCCTTTGAGCTTCGACGAACACTTCTTGGAAACAAACCAAGCAATTCTTGCGCAGATTAAGCCTAATACTATTGTCAGATTCTTGTATAAAGACAATGAGGACGCTATGGAATTATCCGTAAAGGAAATGTCAATCCAATATGGTACAAATCCCCTTCCTACTTATAATATTACCTTAACGGACGAAGTGTCTATTGTACTAAATCAGATAGGACAGATAGCTGACGGTCTTAGTAAGTTAGGAAGTCAAGTAGCACAGTTACAAGCTATTTATGGACTTGACATTGTAGGCGAACTGAACAAAAAACTCAGCAGAGTTAAAGATGATACCGCACAAGGAATGATAACTTTCTTGCGTGGATTGAAAGTCGGTAGCTTTGTGACCGGAAGTACGGGCGGTATATTCTATGCAGATACAGACGGAAAGTCCCATGCTGAACTTGACTATCTAACTGTACGAATGAAAGCCATGTTCTATGCTTTGGAGATTATCAAGACCGGAGTTATCGGAGGTCGTCAAATGATTACTCCCGGTGGTGCAATCGAATGTATCAAGATAGAAGATAGAAATGATATACTTGACGAAGAAGGTAACAAGACTGGCGAAAACATTTGGGACTACTGGCGATGCTATTTCTATCAAGATGATGGCACAGAAGCGTTAGATAATCGTTTCCGCGCTGGGGATATGGCTTTAGCACAAGACTTCAATATTAAGGAGGGAGTTTATGAGAATGTGTCAAATCATTACTTTTGGCGTTTAGTCGTAAACGTAGGAACTAATTACATTGACATCTCAAAAACTGATGCTGATGCAGCCAGTGATGCACCACGAGTAGGAGATACCATTTGCCAATTAGGTAATAAGACCTTTGTTGATGCAAATGGTGTTACTCATGTAGAGGACAAGACAAGACAGAATGCAATTATCTTTAGTGCAGTTGACACTTTCTCACCAAGTATGACTTTATATGCTGGCATAAACAGCTATTCATACCTCAACAAAGAGTATGTGTCCTATGGTGTTGATAAGACCACAAATCTCGCTTATATGAACGTCTATGGCAACTCTTATATTGGAGCAAGAGATAAGAGCAGCTATATGAAGTTTGATACGGTAACTGGTGTTGAGATAAAAGGTAAACTTGTAACTAAATCCGGCAAAGACGTTGAGGAAACATTCAACAGCTTCCAAGACCAGATAGATGGAGTAAAGGAAACTTGGTACGGAGAATATACACCAACTCTTACTAATCAGCCAGCAGTTGATTGGAACACAGAAGCTTTGAAAAAACGGCATGAAGGTGATGTATTTACCAATATCCAAGAATATGTCGATGATGAAACTACTCCCGATGCAGGCAAATCATGGAGATGGGTAAAGACGGGAGATACATGGGGATGGACGCAGATTGCAGATAATGACACTTCAAAAGCTTATCTTGAAGCAGCTAAAGCGCAAAAGGCAGCAGAAGAAGCTAAGAAAGAAGCCAATGACGCAAAGCAGACTGTAACCAATATGAAAGACTTCACAGACGAAGCCTTTAAAGACGGTATTGTTGACAGACAAGAAGCTGCTGCGATTGAGAAATATTTGAACTCAATTAAATCAATACAGAAGAGCGTAGCTGAATCTTATTCTAAGGTTTATGGTAATCCTTTATTGTCCGGTACTGCTAAGGTAGAACTAAAAACCGCTTATGATGGATTTAATGTGGCAACTACCGAGCTTATTACTGCTATTGATGATGCCATAGCTGACGGAGTAGCTACCTCAACGGAAGTCGCTTTGGTAGATGGTAGGTACGACACCTTCAATACCAAATATGGAGATTTTATAGCTTATTTGAATGCAGCCAACAACTTTATCCAAGACAAAATAAACACTTCCGCAGAAGATGCGAAGAAAGCTGCGGAAGAGGCTCAAAAGGCGGCAGATGCAGCTAAAGCAGAAGCGGAAGCAGCTAAACAAAGATTGGATAAGTGGGCAGAAGATGGGGTTATATCTCCTACTGAAAAGCAATCAATCAAAGATGAAATAGTTCGTATAGACGCTGACAAGACAAATATTACAGCAGGATATACTTTGTATTCATTGGGTAGCCCTACGGGTTATCTGAATGCTCATAGCAATTATCGTGCAGTGTTGGTTACATTATCTGCTTCTACTCCCGAAAATATAACTATACCTTCTGACTTCGCTTCAAAGCAATCTGCATACTACAATCAAAGAACGGCAGCTTTGAATGCCATCAGTGACGCAGCTAAGGCAGCAGTAGATACCGTTAAAAAAGATTTGGCTGGTTATGAATATCTAAAGAAAGCGTGGGAAGAGAGTACCACAATCGAAGGTGGCGTTATTCAGAATGCGTTAAACATGCTGGGATATACTGACCCGGTAGCTGGATTTAAAGTAATGTCCGGTATGAATGGTGTCTATGATGCTACTAAGGTCGGTGGAGGTATTGCTTCTTGGTATGGAGGTTCTATGAAGGATAGAGCAGATTATACAGAAGCAAACATGCCATCAGATGTAGCAAAGGCTATCATTCGTATGGATGGCTCTGGCTACCTTGCAAGCGGTGCTGTATGGTGGGGGACTGATGGTGTTTTCCATGCTGACCCACAATCATTCATCATCAAAGAAAATCAGCTTGGCGACTATGTTTCTCTATTCCAGATTATATATCGTTCTGGAACTCCGAAGACTATTAGCTACATGATACCACAATATCCAATGCAGAAATTGACAGTTTCCGACTACATCGAAATAGGAACAACTGGGTATCGCATTGGAGTGGATAGTGCCAATAATGCTATTAAAGTCTACAAAGAAGATGGCTCGGCTGTTAACTTCTACGCAAGCGGTGCTGTATCTGCAAAAGGTATCAGTTCCGGTAGTGGCGGTGGAGGAGGCGGTCTTATTGACACCGTTTATGGATATTCAAGTTTAGGTGGTACATTTGCTGATTCAACATTATCAGACACCTTCAATGCATACACTATCAACAAGTTGGCAAGTAGAATTACTGAACTTGAAAAGAATGGTGGTGGAGGTACTGGCATTGCTGGTATCAAAGTTAACGACCAAACTTATGTGCCGGATGCAAACAAGTATATCACTTTGCCGGACTATCCGACTATAACCGCAGCAAAGAACTTAGAAACATATTCTGCCATAACTTCTGCGGCAGTAGATACTGTATCTACATTTACAGCATCTAAGACATCTGTATGGGAGGCAAATGGTACTGCATATGGAACTACTGGTGCTAATGATACTGTATTAAACATTGGTTCTGCGGCAAATAGGTTATTCCAATTAAGAGCAGCCTATAATTCTGATGATTTTTACTTTAGAGGTGTTGGTGCAAGTTCTTTCAGAACTTGGTATAAAATACTTCACGAAGGAAATTATAAAGAATATACAGACGCTCTTTATGTGAAGAAGGCAGGAGATGAAATGACTGGCAGATTACAGTTGAAAAATGCGGCTGAATTTTTTATTAGAATGCAAAGAGATACTTCTAATTACAGAAGAGGTATCATTTGGAATAATGTCGCATCAGATACAGGAATTGCCGAAATTGGGTATCATAATACTGTACAACGTATATTCTTAAATCCATTGGGAAGCACAGAAGTTTGGGATGATGCTGCTGGGAAATATAGTTTTATTATAGGGAATAACTTCTTAACCTATAATACTTGGACTATCCTACATTCAAATAATAGCACTAATTATGCTTCTGGAAGTGTCAAAGTCGCAAATACGAGTGCAGATAATATAAATAATACGGGTAGAGCAGGAAGTAGTAGGGTCAACTTCTTTGATATTTATGACTTAGGGAGTACGATGCCTGCGACTTATGGTAATATCATGGAAATATGTAGTACTCATTCAAGTCATTGGCAACCACAGCTATTTTTAGAAGGATATAGAAGTGGGCATATATATTATCGTAATAAAAATTATACATCAGAGGGATATGGACAGTGGAAACAACTCATTGATTCAGAGAACTACAGTAGCATCCTAAATTCTACCTACGTCAAAAAGGCTGGTGATACTATGACGGGAGACTTAGTTGTAGGTACTGGGCAAATAACTGCGGGAATATATTCTCAATGGGGAGATTTTTATATAAATATTAGTGATTCTATGACTGGGGGATGGGAGAGAGGATTTGGTGCTAATATAAAAAATTCTTCTACTCCAGTAAAATTTGGTTTTTATGGTTCTGGACCATCTATTTCTTATGCTTATGCTGGACTTTTTTCAAATCCGTGGCAAAAATGGGGCAACAATACATCTACTATATCAACCGAATTAGTAGTAAATAAAAATATAATTGGATTAAATAGAGAGTTTTCGCTTCTAAGTGGAGCTGAACATTTTCAACATAGATATTGGAATGGTGTAGGAAGTTATAGCTATGAAGTATTGCTGTTGTTACCTATTCCTGCTACAACTAATTTAAGCGGTCTTAATACTATAGATGGTACTATATCTGGATATACAAATGGAGCTAATCAATGCTTTTGGGTTGATGTGAAGATTTCGACTATTTATAATACTACTTTTTGGAATATAAAATCAATAAGTTCATTTTCAAGCACTCAATATGTATTAAAAAAATGTAAGTATAATGACATTTGGTATTATTGTATTGAAATCCCATATAGAGATAATAGAATGGATGATTATTATTTTAGAGGAGTTATTCGTTCAAATATTGCAGGAGGATTATCAACTATTGCTTTGCCATACCGTATAAAATATAAAACTAAGGCAAATGGAAATAATGCAGAAGTTATTAATAACTCTGAGATTAATAGTAGTCTTAGTACAACACTGACACAAGGAGGGATTACAACAGCGTATCCGATAGAAAATACATATTATCAAAATATAAAGCCCCATCTTAGTAATTCAATAACTTTGGGAACTACTGGTTTAAGATGGAAGTGTGTTTATAGTTATAATCTCGACATAAGTTCTACAAGTACTTTTGGTGGTAAGGCTACATTCAACGGAGGACTATCCGGGATACTGACTGGCTCTCTTAGTGGAAACGCTACGACCGCTACAACCTTGCAGACTTCACGTACAATAAATGGTACATCATTCAATGGTTCAGCTAATATCACAACTTCCTATTGGGGAACTACAAGAACGATTTGGGGACAGTCAGTAAACGGGTCGGCAAATGTCAGTGGAGCTATGACTGGAGTTACAAGCATTACTGCAACTGGTCTTATAAGAACTTCAAATCTGTTCTCTGCTGGCGATGGAGGAAACGATAATACGTATGGTTATTATAACTGTACTCGTCCCAATACAGCTGGTATCGGATATGTATGCTATGCAATGGTTAGAAGAAATACTAACGCATTTGGAATTGGCTATTATAATAATGAAATAGTTTTAGGTAGCGCAAATACTTCAAAACAATTTAGTAAAAGATGGTTACAAATAGATAATTCCAGATTACTAATTCATGGCAATATAGAGGCAACTGGCGCAGTTACAGCCAAGTCTTCCTCTTCTGACATAAGATTGAAGAAAAATATCAAAGAATACAATGCTTTGGATATTATTCACAAGTTAAAGTCAGTGAAGTATTACTGGAATGATACCGCAAAAGCAAACTCTCCAATCTTTAATGACAATGAGGAGCATTACGGACTTATTGCACAAGACTTGCTAATAAATGGATATAGTCAATGGGTAAGTAACTGTTTTAAAGATTATTATGTAATACAATACGAACGTTTAATACCCGTATTATGGCGAGGTATTCAGCAAGTAGATAATGAGGTAGCTACCCTCAAAAAGAAGATAGCTACCTTAGAAAAAGAACTTAGTTCTGTAAAGAGGCAACTAAGCCTTTAAGCCTATTAATCTCTGATTTAGCATGTTCCAATTCCTTTCTCATTCGTTCTTGCTCTGATTCAACAAGACGGATAGAAAGGATATTGGCTTGCACAGAACCAATGATTGTTGCGATAAGGTCGGGAGATAAATAATTCAAGCTACCATATCCATATTCATCCTTTTCGTGACAGAAATTTGTGATACCAGCTTTCACCGCATTTTGATATACAAGTCCGGTATGACGTTTATTGTCTATCCTATCTTGGTGTGAACTACCGCTAAACTGAAGATTTAGGGGTTTTCAAATGCGAGTTCCTATAAATCCAATGCTTTTTTGTTGTAATTATAGTCATAAACTCTGCCAAGTTGTAGTAGCCTTTCACGGTAGTCTATAAGCCCATCGTAATTCTCTTTTAATCTATATTAGCTGAACCATTGAATGATGTACCATTTATTGTACGTGAAGTCTGCAAGGTTGTAGCGGTCGTAGCGTTTCCACTAAGAGAGCCAGTCAGTATCCCGGATAGTCCTCCGTTGAATGTAGCCTTACCACCAAAAGTACTTGTAGAACTAAAGTTTGTATCAAATTAGTAGCCAGATATTTGGTACTTTCAAAAAAACACCTTATTTTTGCACGTAACAAAATGATATGAATATGAAATTTAAAGATTACATTGACCTTGCAGAAAAGTATGAGGTAGAGAGTTTTATCAAGTCTGACCCTATACAATTTCCACGAAGATTTAAGGATAGAAAAGACATCGAAGTAGCAGCAGTAATTGCAGCTTGGCTTGCTTATGGCAGGCGTTCGGTATTTATTCCCAAAATAGATTACATTCTCACAGAAATAATGGGGAATAAGCCTTTTCAGTATATATATGGCGTAGAATGGAATAAATACAAAGATAATTATACAAGCTTATACCGTATGACTTCTTGGCATTGCTTCGCTTCCCTTTGTGATAAGCTTCATTCCATTTATATGAAGTACCCTAATCTTGAAGATGCTCTTGGACGTGTTACTTATTCACAGAAATGCACATACTATTGCCAGGGACTGTGCCATTTATTGCATGGTGAAACAATGATACCCAGTCCAAACAGTAATTGTGCAAATAAAAGAGTAAACATGTTGCTTAGATGGATGATAAGGAAGGATAGTATAGTTGATATTGGATTATGGAAAACTCTATCACCTTCTCGGCTTCTTGTTCCTTGTGATACACATTCTTTGCAGTCGGCAGTTGAATTTGGAATTATCCCCAAAGTAGATGAATCAAGAAAGACTTGTATAAAAGTGACTGAATTTGCAAAAAAAGTATTTCCTTCTGACCCTGCAAGGTTAGATTTTAGTTTGTATGGCTATGGAGTTCAGAAATCAGAGAAATAAAGGTTATGTCAAGAACACTACGAAAGGATTAATGGGCTGGCTGAATGTAGAAGGTATTCATTTTGATGTGAATGTAACTTTTTGGAAAGATGATAAGGGAAAACCGTTTATCTGTGTGCAAAGAGCTATAGAGAAGGTGTTTGATGAAAAGACTTGTACATTCAATGACATTAAACCTCGACCATTTATAGAATGCAATGCTTTTTATACGGGAAAACCTTTTCCAAACGTTTCATATAAGGGCTATTTTTACCTTGCATCCTTTCGGTTTGAACTACTTGCAAGCTGGGAAACAAAAGAGATGAAATCCTTATGTATGATTGTAAGCAGGACAACTGAACAACCTTTGATAAAGAGAATTAACCAGATAATGAAAGAAAAAAACCATGAATTGCCAAAAACTTAAAAACGATTTTATAAATATGAAAGATAAGACACTCAAAGAAGTGTGTGACATTCTTAGGAAATATGATATGAATTGGGAAATTTCATTGTCATATTTTGTCGCCAGCCTATTCGGTGTAGATAGGGCTGATATGCTTTCTAAAGACAGAAGTAAAGATATAGTTTATGCAAGATGGTTCTATTGGTATGTATTAAGAGAAGTCTGTAAAAAAGGCTATGAAACAATAGCACAAGAAGTATCTATTGATGATGCTATATTTGTTACAAGTAGTATATACCAAGGAATATCAAACATGCAGGAACTTATATCATCCAACAGCTTTTACCGAGATAAATGGATGATAGTTAAAAGTATGGTAAGCTTGAAGAAGCCTACTTGAATTTTCAAATGCAAAGTTGTGGTGGGTTATTTGCCACCATTTCTTTTCCCTTCGACAAGATATTCTCTATATTCTCCTCAGTAAATCCAAAGATAGCTGCGAAGCGTTTAAACTCGTCCATGCGTGACTTAGGTATCATTCTATACATGGAATTAATCGGTTTCTCACTTTTCATGGCTTTCATTGCCTTCAAAATCTCTTTTCTTTTCATTTCTTTTATTTTTACAACAATAATCTCCTCCCCTCTACTACATTATCAACGACGGCGACGGCGACCTCTACGCTCGCTCATACGGTCTTCCCGGTCATAATCACGGTCGTAGTCTCTATCGTACTCGCGTCCGTAATCTTCACGACGTTCACCCATTTCTTCCATTTCGTCCAAAAGGGTTTCTTATGAAGTAAAAAAACTAAAAGTGGTTGCGTCGGGCATATTCTGCAATTAGAATGCCATCTCTATCTGGGTGTTTAATATTATCAAACTGTGGAAACAAGCGGTTTCCTATATCCAAAGAAGCCTTTTTAAGCTCTTCCCCACTACAGCCTTTGGGAAGAAGTGCTTTTTGCCATTCCTTAGAATCTACAAACATGTGGCGAATACCCATTACTTCAATCATAATAAGCTCTGCCTCATGGCAACGTAACGCTGATGCAGTAGATGCAAAGCGGCTTGGATTTACAAGAGGACGCTCCATCAGAAGCGTAATGTCATTCTTGTTGTATTTGGAAAAAAGTTCCATGAATTTGCTGTAATCCAACCGGGACACTTCTTTCTTTGCCTTTGTATAATCTTGCACCTTCTTGACGGGTGTCTTGCAAAAAAAAGATTCAATATCATCTCCGACAATACCGATGCTGCCGGAAACACCATTATCTAAACCAACGTAAATTCTGCCCATATCATTTCGCTTTAAATTTCCACAAAGATACAAACTTTTTTAAAACTTCAAAAGAAAAAGCCCCGGATTAACCGAGGCTTCCCCAAATGATATGAAGTTGGTCGCAACACGCACGTCACGTATTACTGTGCAAATATAAGCATATTACTTCTTGCTACCAACGTTTTCATCAACTATTTTAGCATCATCAAACATTGCTGCTACCTTTGATGCTTTATCCTTGTCAATCAAAGGCTCGTCACCAACATTATCTACATAATCCGGTGTATCTTCACTGCGGAATACAGCTTGGTCGTCACGGATAGCTTTCTGCATCTCAACGGAAAGAGGAGCATTGCGAGATAAGTTCAGCTTAATAACCGTCTTCCTACTCATTTCGTAAAAATCTGTTACCCATTTGGAACTGTCACGTACATTGGCATACTGGCTTTTGTACGTCTGTGAATAGCGAAGCCCGTGAGCTTTCAGTTCCTCTACTGACATATATAATGTGCTTTCATATCCGTTCAAAAGCTGGAAGTAAGAAACGAATCCGATAATAGAAAGTTCATTTCGCTTCTTATCGTCTTGTTCAAACTTGAAGTCTATCTGACCCGTCAATCGGTTGCGGTTTATAAGCTCTCCTTCTCGTACATCTGTACAATTAATGCACTTGAACTGACCGCTTCGCAATGCCAACTGCACATAAGCCTTATACCCAATCTGAAATTGCGCTTCCGTAATACCTAACTTATTGTTCTTGTAAGGTATCAGATAAGCACAACCGAAAGATGGGTCAAGCGGCAAATCGGATGCAGTAGCACGAATAGCACCATACATAAGCGTTGCCGGCTCACATTCCTGCAATTTTGCATTGTTAGCTACTAAAGATACCAAATTGCTTACAAAAGCATCCTTTTTATCACTCAATACCTTTTTCAAATACTCTTGGGTTGCATTGTGGGATATGTAGCTATTCAGCCTTTGCAATCCCGTTACTCTCGTTTCGCTCATTTTCTTTTAAAATTAATTGATATTGTTCTTCTGTAAATTCCTTCCAGTCTAAAATCATAACCCTATACCCAACTTCCTTCTCGGTGAACTACCGCTAAACTGAAGATTTAGGGGTTTTCAAATGCGAGTTCCTATAAGAAGTGGCAGGAGCATCAATGCATGAATATACTACACTGCCAATATAGCCTAAAAAGAGAATACCTAAAACTATCCATACTAATATATTACTGATGGAGTAAAGCCAATGACCTACAAAAAGTAAACCAATTATAGACAATATAATGCAGACAAGAGAAAGTATCTCTTTTCCCACAGCCTTTATAATCTTACTTTTCATCCTTCACCTCCTTAGTCTTAATCAGTACATATCCTTTCTTCTTGACCGCCCTCTGATATTTAGCCGCCAGTTCTGGATGCTCAGCCGTAAAACGTACCTTGTCGAATTGAATAGATACGCTTTCGTCCACTCTGCTAATAGTGAAATAGGGGGTCTTTACACTCTTGATTTCATTCTTGCACAAGAAATCATAGAAACGGGATTTAAATTCCTCTATGCTGTCCTGCTTCTCCTTTATTGAAACAAGGATATTGTTTACTTGCTTCATCTGTTCTTGAACCTCGGCAGGCAAATAATCCCAATCTATTTCCTCACGTTTGTATTCAGTCATTTCGGACACGTACTGGGCGGCAATATCCATTCCAGAAGCAATATCAAATACTGGCTTCTTGAATATCACCTTCTTTCTGCTTATCTTATCGGGGTCAAAAGCAAACTGTAGCTGCGATTCGTCCTCAAACATAACAGAAGCATCATAGTGGCAAAGTTCAAGCTTGAAATCAGCACCTAACTGCTCTGCCAATTCCTTACCAAGCACATACTCAATATAAAGTTGCTCCTTATAATCTTTATAAGTCCTGTCTCTTATACACATCTGACGCTGCCGACGAAGCTAGAAGTG
>ENA-UAOV01000100-UAOV01000100.1-human-gut-metagenome-genome-assembly--contig:-NODE-100-length-47189-cov-8.796241_pt1 | contig 47189 bp, 43 predicted proteins | sample MGYA00243472_ERZ654562 | MGnify/ENA primary metagenome ERZ654562 (study PRJEB26926, sample SAMN06164391) | human gut metagenome | biome: ENVO:00009003; feature: ENVO:2100002; material: ENVO:00002003... | reverse complement strand
CGTCGGCAGCGTCAGATGTGTATAAGAGACAGCCCGTGTACTGGCCCAGACCGGCGGACTGGCGGACGTGACGCTGGACGCTGGCGGCAAGCTGCTGACCATGCGGCGGGCGCTGCAGGAGGTGAGCAGCAGACTGACGGTGTTTGCGCGGCCCTCCCAACGGCCGGCGTTTCTGCGGCAGCTGGTGGCGCTGGCCGATGAGCTGTACGCCTATCAGGTGACGCCGGAGATGCTGCTGGCGCAGGTGGCGGACATGGAGGGCGCGGCTGGGGATAAGCTGCGGTCAGCGGCGCTGATCTACGGCGCCTACGATGCTCACCTGCGGGGGGAGGGGTTCGACGCCCGCTCCCGCGTGCAGAAGCTGTGCGACGCCCTGCCGGAGTCGGACTATCTGATGGGCAAGGACGTGTATGTTGACGGGTTCTCCTACTTCAATCGGGTGGAGGAGGACATTCTGGAGACGGCGCTGCGGCAGGGGAACTGCCTGACGGTGACGCTGCTGGGAGACGAGTCGGACCCGCAGCTGTTCCAGAACGCCCTGCGGCAGAGGGATCGCCTGAAACGGATGGCAGCGTTGGTACACGCAAGATGTGAAGTAGAAACGCTTGTCAGCAAAAACGATGGGCCGCTGGGGTATCTGGAGCGTTGCTTCTTCGATGGAGAGGAGCCGTGGCAGGGGGAGGAGCCGCCCATCCGGCTGTATCAGGCGGAGACAGCGTTCTCCGAGGCGGAATATGTGTCCGCCTGTGTGCGGCGGCTGGCCCGGCAGGGCTGCCGCTGGCGGGACATCGGTGTGGCGGCGCGGAACATGGAGGTATACGGGCCGCTTTTGGAAGCGGTGTTCCGCAGGGACGGCATCCCCGCCTACATCAGCCGGCGCAGCGACATCCTGGAAAAGCCGGTGCTGACCATGGTGCTGTCGGCGGTGGACGCTGTTACCGGAGGATTTGAGTATGAGGACGTGTTCCGGTGCCTGAAAACCGGTATGGCGGGTATCTCAGCAGCGGAGTGCGATATGCTGGAAAACTATGTGATCCGGTGGCAGATACGGGGCGGCATGTGGCTGAAGGAAGCGGATTGGACCGCCGATCCAGACGGCTACGGACAGGAGATGAGCGAAGCGCGGCGGCAGCGGCTGGAGGAGGTCAACGCGGTGCGCCGTCGCGTGCGCGTGCTGTTCCTGGAACTGAGCGAGGGACTGAAGGCAGGTAAAACCATACGGCATAAAGCAGAAGTGCTTTACAGGTTTACGGAGCACGCAGGAGTGCCGGAGACACTGAAAGCCCAGACGGCGACACTGTACGACGGAGGACAGGTGCAGCTGGCGGAGGAGTACAGCCAGCTGTGGAGCATCTTCTGCGGCGTGCTGGACCAGTTCGTGGAGCTGCTGGGCGACGTAGAGGTGGACGGGCAGGAGTTCGCCCGCTTGCTGCGGCTGGTACTGAGCCAGTACGCCGTGGCCACCATTCCCGCCACGCTGGATCAGGTGAAGGTGACGCCCATCACGCGGAACGACCGGCATACGGTGCGGCATCTGTTTTTGCTGGGCGCCAACGACAACGTGCTGCCCACGGTGGAGACGGGGGGCGGGCTGCTGGACGCCCAGGAGCGGGAGCTTCTGCAGCAGCGGGGCATCCTGCTGTCGGACGCCACATTTGACCCCCTCGGCGCGGAATTGCAGAACATCTATGCGTGCCTGGCGCAGCCTACGGCGTCGCTGACGGTGATGTGGCCGGTGACGGACGGCGCGGGCGGGCAGCTGCTGCCGTCTTTTGTGGTGGAGCGCATCGGGCGGTTGTTCCCGCAGATCACGGTGGAGCGGGAGGACGGCGCCTATCGGCGGGAGCTGCCGGCACCGGCGCTGGCGCTGGCCGGTCAGGAGATGGGCGGGCCTCTGTGGCAATATTTTGCAGGGAGCGGGCAGGCCCCGCTGCTGGCGCGGATGGAACAGGCGCGATCCATGGGCCGCGGCAGGCTGTCGCCTCAGGCGGTGCAGACGCTGTATGGGCGGCGCATTGCCATGTCCGCGTCCCGTATCGACCGGCTGAAAAGCTGCCATTTCGGGTATTTTATGGAGTACGGGCTGCGAGCCAAGGAGCGGACAAGCGCCGGTTTCGAGGCACCGGAGGTGGGCACATTCATCCACTATCTGCTGGAGAACGTAAACCGCGACGTGTGTGCGCGCGGTGGCTACGGTGAGGTGGACAAGCCTGCGCTGCGGCAGCTGGTACACCACTATGTGGACCTGTATGCCCAGACCATGATCGACGGCTACGACCAGAAGGGGGCGCGATTCCGGTATCTTTTCTCGCGGCTGCGGGAGACGGCCTGCGCCATCGTGGAGAACATCGCCGACGAGATGGCGGTGTCGGATTTCCGGCCCATTGCCTTCGAGCTGGGCTTCGGCGGGAAGGACGGCCAGCTGCCGGCCATCACCGTGACAGAGGGCAGCACGGCCCTGTCGGTGCGGGGCAAGGTAGACCGCGTGGACGGCTGGATAAAGGACGGAAAGCTGTATCTGCGGGTGGTGGACTACAAGACCGGCCAGAAGGCATTCGACCTGTCGGATGTGCGGTACGGGCTGGGTATCCAGATGCTGCTGTACCTGTTCGCCCTGCAGAAGGAGGGCAGCGGATATTTCGGGATGCCGGTGGTGCCGGCCGGCGTGCTGTATACGCCGGCGCGGGAGATCATCTCGCGGGAGGACCGCAGCATCCCGCCGGAGAAGCTGGAGGCCGTGCTGCGGCGGAAGCTGCGGCGTACCGGCATGCTGTTGAGCGAGCCGGAGGTGCTGCGGGCCATGGAGCACAGTGCGCTGGAGAAGCCGTGCTACCTGCCCATCGGGAAGGTGACGGATGGACAGCCTGCGGCGCTGCTGCCCAATCTGCTGGTGGACACGGCGGAGATGGGCAGGATGGCGCGATACATCGACAGCCTGCTGCACCGCGTGGCGCGGGAAATCGGAGACGGCAACATCGATGCCGACCCCTGTACCCGCGGGCCGCAGGACAGCGCCTGCACCTGGTGCGCGTTCCGGGCGGCATGCTGGTTCGACGAGAAACGGGACAAGCCGCGCTATCTGAGGAAAATAACGCCGGAGGAGTTCTGGCAGACGGTAGACAGGGAGGTGGAGCACCATGGGTGAGCTGAAGCTGACGGAGCAGCAGCACGCGGCGGTATTTGACCGCGGCGGAAGTCTGCTGGTGTCCGCCGCAGCCGGTTCCGGCAAGACGAAGGTACTGGTGGAGCGGGTGTTCTCCTATCTGACGCAGGAGCGCGCCAATGTGGACGATTTTCTCATCATCACCTACACCCGCGCGGCGGCGGCGGAGCTGCGGGCGCGGCTGGCCTCGGAGCTGGCGGCGCGGGTGGCGGAGACACCGGAGGACCGGCACCTGCGGCGGCAGATGTTCCGCGTGTATCAGGCGGATATCAAGACGGTGGACGGCTTCTGCGCATCGCTGCTGCGGGAGCACATCCACCTGCTGGAGCCGGTGGACGGGCGGTGTCTGACGCCGGACTTCCGTGTATTGGACGAGGCTGAGGCACAGCTGCTGCGGGAGCGGGCGCTGGAGCGGACCATGGAGACGTTCTATCAGGACATCGAAAACGGCGATGAAGAGGCGGCGCAGCTGGCGGGTACGCTGGGCGCGGGACGGGATGACAGGGCCCTGACCGCGCTGGTGCTGGAGCTGCACAGCAAGATCCAGAGCCATCCCTACCCCGAGAAGTGGCTGCGGGCCGCGGCGGAGAGCTGGCGGCAGCTGCCCTCATCGCTGGCAGACAGCGACTACGGCAGGACGGTGATGGAGGACACAGTGCGGCGGGCCTTGTTCTGGGCGGGGCAGCTGGAACGGGCTGTGGCCGCCATGGAGGACTGCGAGCCGGTATACAAGGCCAACGCGGCCCAGTTTCTGGCGGCGGCGGCAGAGCTGCGCCGGTACGAGCAGGCGTCTCAGGAGGGCTGGGACGCCATGGGCCGTGTGCAGCCGGTGCTGCAGCGGGCCGGTGCGGTGAAAAACGGCGAGAACGACGAGGCCAAGGCGGCGGCCAAGGCCGTGCGGGAGAAATACAAGAAGGCCAAGGAGGAGATGACTGCGCCCTACCTCGTGACGGAGCGGGAGCATCTGGAGGATCTGCAGGCAGCAGCGCCGTCCATGCTGGCGCTGCTGCGTCTGACGGAGCGGTTCTCCCAGCGCTACCAGGCGGAGAAGGTGCGGCGCAATGCCATGGATTTCTCCGACCAGGAGCACTACGCCGTGACGCTGCTGTGTGGTCAGGACGATGAACCAACGGATCTGGCGCGGCAGGTGTCCCAGCGGTATCAGGAGATCATGGTAGACGAGTATCAGGATACCAACGAGGTGCAGGACTGCATCTTCCGGGCTATCTCCCGCGCAGGGCGGAACCTGTTCACCGTGGGCGATGTGAAGCAAAGCATCTACCGGTTCCGGCTGGCGGACCCCACCATCTTTATGGGTAAGTACCGGCAGTTCGCCGATGCGGCGGATGCCGAGGAGGGGCAGCCCCGCCGCATGGTGCTCAGCCGCAACTTCCGATCCCGCGGGGAGGTGCTGGAGGCCACTAACTTCGTCTTTTCGGACATCATGTCCCAGGAAATGGGGGAGATGGACTACACCGATCAGGAGAAGCTGTACTTCGGCGCGGCGTACTATACCCCAACAGCGGGACGGGAGACGGAGCTGCACGTGGTCAGTGTGGAGGACACACCGGACCAGGCGCTGGACCGCACTGAGGCGGAGGCCCGCTTTACAGCGCGGCGCATCCGGCAGCTGCTGGATGAGAAGTTCCCCGTGCAGGCGGGGGAGGGTGTAATGCGGCCGGTACGGCCGGAGGACATCGTTATCCTCATGCGGTCGCCCCGCTCGCGGATGCAGACGTTCACCCGTGCGCTGGCGCGGGAGGGCATCCCCTGCGGCAGCGGGGAGAGCGAGGACTTTTTCAGCGCCATGGAGATCGCGGTGACGGTGTCGCTGCTGGAGATCGTGGACAATCCGCGGCAGGACGTGCCGCTCATCGGCGTACTGCGCTCGCCGCTGGTGGGGTTGTCTCCCAATCAGCTGGCGGCCATCCGCGCCGTGCTGCCGGAGGGAGACTATTACGATGCGCTGTGTCAGGACGAGAGCAACGCGGCACGGGAGTTCCTGACGCTGCTGAATGAGCTGCGGCAGGCGGCGCGGGAGATGCCGGCGGACGACCTGCTGTGGTACATCTACGACCGGTGCCATGTCATGGCTATTTTCGGAGCCATGGAAGATGGGGCAATGCGGCAGGCGCGGCTGACGGCGCTGTACGACTACGCGCGGCAGCTGGTGCAGAGCGGGAAGGCGGGGCTATTCGACTTCATCAGTCATCTGCGGCAGCTGCTGGAAAACGGTGACGCACCGACGCTGGGGACAGCCCAGGCGGCGGAGGGCGTGCAGATCATGAGTATCCACCGGTCCAAGGGACTGGAGTTCCCTGTGGTGATCCTGGCGGACCTCCAGCGCAGCTTCAACCGGCAGGACCTGAACCGGCCGGTGCTGGTGCATCCGGAGCTGGGGCTTGGCACGGATCGGGTGGATCGGGAAAGACACATCCGCTACGCCACCATCTCCAAGGAGGCGCTGGCGCTGCGGCTGGAACGGGAGGCCAAGGCCGAGGAGATGCGCATCCTCTACGTGGCCATGACCCGGGCCAAGGAGAAGCTCATCCTCATCGACTGCCGCAAGGGGATGGAGAAGAAGCTGCGGGATCTGACGGCCATGACCGGTATACCGGTGCCGCCGGAGGCGGTGGCCGATGCGGACTCGCCTGGGGAGTGGGTGCTGCTGTCGCTGCTGCACACGACGCAGGCAGCGGCGCTCCACGGTATGGCAGGCGTGCGGCCGGAGGTACTGACGCAGGCGCCGGACAGCTGGTCCATCCGGCTGTGGCACGAAAACGGCGAGGCATCGGGGACGGCGGTAGAGGACACGGAGGAGGCTGGCGTGCCTCGGGACTTCACGGAACCGGATCGGGCGGCGCTGGACTTCGTATATCCCCACGCAGCGGTGACCACGGTGCCCACCAAGATCACGGCCACCCAGTTGAAGGGGCGGGAGCTGGATCAGGAGGTGGCGGGGGGCGCAGGCACTGTCCGCAGGCCCTCGGAGCCGGAAAAGCCCCGCTTTTTGCAGAAAATACACGGACTGTCCGCCGCAGAGCGGGGTACGGCCATCCATCTCGTGATGCAGTACCTGCCGATGGACACGGCGGCGGAGGAGCAGTCCGTGGCGGCTCAGGTACAGGCGCTGGAGCAGCGGCGGCTATTGACGCCGGCCCAGGCGGAGGCGGTGGACAAGCGGGCCGTCGCGGCGTTTCTGCGGTCGCCGCTGGCGGATCGCATCCGCGGCGCAGAGCAGGTATGGCGGGAATACCGCTTCGCCCTGCTGATGCCAGCGGAGCGGTATGCAGGCGGCGCAGAGGGCGAGGAGATGCTCTTACAGGGTGTGGCGGATTGTGTATTCCGGAAGGATGGCGCGCTGACGGTGGTGGACTTCAAGACCGACCGCGTCACGGCGGAGGAGGCTCCCGCCCGAGCCGAGATATACCGCGGGCAGCTCCAGGCGTACAGCGACGCACTGAGCCGCATCATGGAAATGCCGGTGGAGCGGCGGGTATTGTACTTTTTCCAGTGCGGGCAGGAAATTTCTTTGTAGATCCTGTGAAAAAAGCTTGCAATTTGGAAAGATATATGCTATCATCACAGATGCGTTTGTGGATATACCACGGCGACGAGTGAACCAGAAAGGGGTGAACATGAGCAATGAAGGAAGGAATCCATCCCAATTATCAGCAGACTACTATCAAATGCGCCTGCGGTAATGTGATTGAGACAGGTTCTACGAAGAAGGATATTCGCGTGGAAGTCTGCTCTAAGTGTCACCCCTTCTTCACCGGCAAGCAGAAGCTGGTGGATACCGGCGGACGTGTTGCCAAGTTCAACAAGCGTTTCGGTCTGGACAAGTAAAAGAGACACGTCACATCACAAGACCCGTACCATTTGGTACGGGTCTTGTTTGTTTACATTTGCCGCAAAATGCGATATACTATAAACAATTCAGTCGGGGGAGGGCCTATGGAACGAAGGACCATCGAAGAGAACAAGGAGAAGAAACGGGACTACGCGGTGCTGGTGGGGCTGCGGTCGCCGGTGCTGGGCGCGGACAGCGCCGATGAGGAGAGCCTGGCGGAGCTGGGGGCACTGGTGGAGACGGCCGGCGGAGAGCCGGTGGGTACCATCCTCCAGAGCCGCGAGAAGCCGGACCCCCACAGCTTTATCGGCGAGGGCAAGGTGGAGGATGTCAAGCGTATGGTGGAAAACAGCGACGCCACCATGATCATCTTCGACAACGACCTGTCACCCTCCCAGATACGGGTGCTGACGGAGCTGTGCGGTGTGCAGGTACTGGACCGCAGTGGGTTGATCCTGGACATCTTCGCCCAGCGGGCCAAAACAAAAGAGGGCTGTTTACAGGTGGAGCTGGCACAGTACCAGTACCTGCTGCCGCGGCTGGTGGGCATGTGGACCCATCTGGAGCGGCAGGCGGGCACCAGCGGCAAGGGACCTATCGGCTCCAAGGGTCCCGGCGAGACGCAGCTGGAGACGGACCGGAGGCATATCCATCGGAAGATCGACAAGCTGAAGGCAGAGCTGGAGGAGGTGCGCCGCGTGCGGGGCACCCAGCGGCAGCGCCGGATGAAAAACGAGATCCCCGTGGTGGCCATCGTGGGCTACACCAACGCGGGCAAGTCCACGCTGCTCAACGCCATCACCGGCGCGGGTATCCCCGCCAACGACCGGCTGTTCGATACGCTGGACACTACCACCCGCCTGCTGACGGTCAGCGATACGCTGGATGTGGTGATCTCCGATACAGTGGGGTTTATCCGCAAACTGCCCCATCAGCTGGTGGAGGCGTTCAAGGCCACGCTGGAGGAACTGGAGTACGCCGATCTGCTGCTGCACGTTATCGACGTGTCCAATCCGGAGTGGCGGGAGCAGGCCCGCATTGTGGATGAGCTTATCCGCGAGCTGGGCGCGGAAGGCATCCCCTGTATCCGCGTGTACAACAAGTGCGACGCGGCATTCACCGCCCAGCAGGAGCGGGAGAAGGACGCCGTATATATCTCCGCCAGGACCGGCGAGGGCATCCCTGCGCTGCTGGAGGCCGTGGATAAGCGGCTGGACAAGGGCACGAAGCGGGTGGTCATCCACCTGCCCTACGACAAGGCGGGACTGCTGGACGGGCTGTACCGCGAGGCCAAGGTGGAGGGCGTGGAATACAGCGAGACGGTGGATGTCACAGCGGTGTGTACGCCCCGCATCATGGGGCGGCTGAAGGCATACATCGAAGGCTGGGTAGAGCCCAAGGAGGACTGGGAATGATGGTGACAACGGAGCGGCTGGTGCTGCGGCCCTGGCGGGAGGAAGACGCGGAGAGTCTGTACCGCTATGCCTGCGACGGACAGGTGGGCCCCGCGGCGGGATGGAAGCCCCACGAGTCCGTGGAGGAGAGCCGCCGGATCATCCGAACGGTGCTGTCCCAGCCGGATACGCTGGCGGTACTGCTGCGGGAACGGCCGGAGGAGACCATCGGTTCCGTGGGCGTATTTCCCACCGATGCGCCGGATGGGAAAGGTGAGCCGGAGATCGGCTACTGGATCGGACGGCCCTTCTGGGGGCAGGGGTTCATCCCTGAGGCGGTGCGGGAGCTGCTGTGCTGGTGCTTTATGGAGCGGGGCGCGGCGCGTGTTTGGTGCGGCCATTCCCCGGGGAATGACAAGTCCCGCCGCGTCATCGAGAAGTGCGGGTTCACCTATGTTTGCGACGGGCCCTCCGTGCTGTGGCCTGACGGGCAGGAGCGGCCTACCTGCTACTATGCTATCGCCCGAGAGGACTGGGAGAAGGAGGCGCGGCATGGGTGAGTTTCGCGTGCCGTTTCAGGCGGCGGACAGCGAGTTCGTGGAAAAGCGATCCCGTTTCATCAGCCATCTGCTGCCGGTGGAGTCCGAGGAGGACGCCCGGGCGTTCATCGCCCAGATCAAGAAGCAGTACTACGATGCAAGGCACAACTGCTGGTGCTATCTCATCGGGGAGAACGTGGTGCGGTACAGCGACGACGGCGAGCCCCAGGGCACGGCGGGACAGCCCATGCTCAACGTGTTCCAGCGGGAGAACGTTACCAACGTGGTATGCGTGGTGACGCGGTACTTCGGCGGCATTTTGCTGGGAGCCGGCGGGCTGACACGTGCCTATTCCAAGGGGACACGGGACGCTCTGTGCGCCGCAGGGTACGCGGTGATGGGACGGTGGGCCGTGGTGGACATCCCGTGCTCCTATGCGCTGTTCGAGCGGGTGCGGCTGGAGGCCGCCGCGCAGGGCGGCACGGTTGACGACACCCAGTACGGTGCGGACATCCATCTGACGGTGTCACTGCCGGAGGAGAGAGTGGAGACCTTACAAGAACGGCTCACCGAGTTGTCCGCCGGAGGCGTCCGGCTCGCGGTGCTGTCGGCGGAGTTCCGCCCGGGGCCGCGGCAGGAGCTTTGAGCATTTATGCCGGAATGCTGGGGGAAATTTTGGTATTTTAACGGAATGTTTACAGCTTATCCCTTGTGCGCCGGCGGCGAACATGATATACTGGTATTGTAAAGATACAAGTGCGTATCTGCCCGAAATTGGACAGATACGCCATTTTTTTAAGGAAAGGAATGGTAATTTGACGAGAAGAACGGTACAGGAGGAGCAGGCGCGCCTGCGGAAGCAGCGGAAGAAGGCACAGGGCTTTTTGTCCATCTTCAAAAAGCCCCTGCATGAGTCACTGACATCGGTGCTGCCCATCATGCTGATCGTGCTGGCGCTGGGCTTTACCATCGCGCCGGTGCCCAACAACGCCATGATGGCATTTCTGCTGGGAGGCGTGCTGCTCATCGTGGGCATGGGTCTATTTACGCTGGGGTCGGAGATGTCCATGATCCCGCTGGGTCAGGCGGTGGGCAGCGAGATCACGCGGTCCAAGAATGTCTGGATTATCGTGGGCATCAGCTTCCTCATCGGCATCATTATCACCGTGGCAGAGCCGGACCTGCAGGTGCTGGCCAACCAGGTACCGGCCATTGAGAATAATGTCATCATCTGGTCCGTGGCAGTAGGCGTGGGCGTATTTCTGGTCATCGCGCTGCTGCGCATCCTGCTGGGTATCCAGCTGAGGTGGCTGCTGATCGGGTTCTACATATTGGTGTTCGGACTTGCCATGTTCGTCTCACCGGATTTCTGGGCGGTGGCTTTTGACTCCGGCGGCGTCACTACCGGCCCCATGACCGTGCCGTTCATCATGGCGCTGGGCGTGGGCGTCAGCGCCGTCCGCAGCGACAAGCAGGCAGGCGGCGACAGCTTTGGCCTGGTGGCACTGTGCTCCATCGGACCTATCATCACGGTGCTGCTGCTGGGACTTCTGTACCAGCCGGATGGCAGCGCTTACACCAACACGGTGATGCCGGATGCCAAGGACACGGTGGAGATGTTCCACGCCTATGTGGACGCGCTGCCGGAGTACTTCGCGGAGACGGCCAAGGCGCTGGCTCCCATTGCCGCGTTTCTGGTGCTGTTCCAGCTGGTGACCCGGAGGCTGAAGCGCCGCACGCTGCTGAGCATGGCGGTGGGCCTGGCCTACGTGTACGTGGGGCTTGCACTGTTCCTCACAGGCGTCAATGTGGGCTTCATGCCCGTGGGCAGCTTCTTGGGCGGCAGCATCGCGGGGCATACATATAACTGGATACTTATCCCCATCGCCATGGTCATCGGCTACTTCATCGTGCAGGCGGAGCCGGCGGTGCATGTGCTGAACAAGCAGGTGGAGGAGATCACGGCGGGAGCCATTCCCGCCCATGCCATGAACATCGCCCTGTCCGTGGGCGTGGCGGTGTCGCTGGGCCTTGCCATGATCCGCGTACTCACCGGCATCTCTATCATGTGGTTCCTCATCCCGGGCTACGCCATCAGCCTGACGCTGAGCTTTGTGGTGCCGGAGATATTTACGTCGGTGGCCTTCGACTCCGGCGGCGTGGCATCGGGTCCCATGACGGCCACATTTCTGCTGCCCTTCGCGTTGGGCGCGTGCGCGGCGGCGGGAGGAAATCTGGTGACGGACGCCTTCGGCGTGGTGGCCATGGTGGCCATGACACCGCTGGTGACCATCCAGCTGCTGGGCGTCAGCTATCAGCGGAAGTTGAAGCAGGCCAAGGCGACAACGGCGGCTCCCGTAACGGCGGAGCCCATCATCGAGCTGTGTTGACGGGGGTAACGGGATGAATAAGAGACTGTACTACATCATTACCATCACCAATCGGGTGATGGGCAGCAAGCACTTTCTGGATTTCTATCGGGCCTTCGGCGCGCCGGTGGTATTCTCGGCGCTGGGCCGCGGTACCGCCAGCGACGATGTGCTCAGCTATCTGGGACTGGAGGCCACGGAGAAATCTGTGCTGTTCTCCGTGGTGACGCCGCAGATCAAGGACGTGTTGATGCGGGAGCTGGTGGACACCATGCACATCGACCGGCCGGGCAGCGGTATCGCCGTATGCCTGCATCTGAGCAGCGTGGGCGGGAGATCCGCCATGCAGTATCTCATCTCCGGCGGCACGGACGTGGAGCCGGATCTGACGGTAAAGGAGGAGGAACGTATGAGCAATTCCGGTTATGAGCTGGTGGTGGCCATCGCCAACGGCGGCTATTCTGATATGGTGATGGAGGCGGCATCCGCCGCAGGCGCACAGGGCGGTACCGTGCTGCACACCCGCGCTGCCGATGCGGCCAACGGCAATAAGTTCTTCGGTATGGCCATCACCGAGGAGCGGGAGATGATCCTGCTGGTAACGCCGGCGGAGAAGCGTGCCGCCATCATGCAGACCATCATGGAGAAGGCGGGAGCCCAGTCGGAGGCCCAGTCTGTGGTGTTCTCCGTGGCGCTGGACGAGGTAGCGGGCCTTTACAGCCTGGAGAGCTGAAGGTACATCGAAAAAACGCCCTGCGGTCAATCCGCAGGGCGTTTTTTATGCAGACGGCAAAGCAGAGAAGCGGCGGCGCTGCTGACGCGGCGATAGAGCCGCCACAGCGGCGACAGGGCGCACCAGATGCGGCAGTACAGCCGGTAGCCGGTGCCGGACAGGTCCACCGGACGGTCGTCGCGGTAGAAGCCGGTAAGCACGCCGATGACCTGGCTCTCCTGCACCCGCTCCGTGGTCAGGCAGTTGTCACCGCGGATGAGGTAGCCCTCCGGCAGGACGCGTATCACCCGATGCAGGACATATTTCTCCCCCACGCGATACAGCGGGACATCGTAGCAGCGCAGGCGGCCCTGGGGTGGGCGGAGAATGACAGTGTCGCGGCCCGAGCGCAGCATGGGGTACATGCTGGTGCCCCATGTGGTGGCGGCGTAGACGCCCTCGGACGCCAGCACGTCCTCAATGCGGCAGGGGGTCATGGCTCCAGAAAGCCGTTATCGGCCATCTGGCGGAGCATGGCGGCTACATCGGCGGCGGCCTGCTCCGGTGTCACGTCGTAGGTCAGGGACAGGCGCTCCGCCAGCTGCGGCTCCGTCAGGCCCTCCTGCAGGCCCTTCCAGATGATGCCGCCGGTCTCGTTGAGCTTCACCATGCCGTGAAAGTGGCGGGCGGCGTCGCCGGTGGCTACCACCACGGGTGCGCCCAGCACCTCACGGAGAATGAATCCGGATCTGAGTTTCATCACAATGCACTTCTTTCTTCGCCACAGCCATCAGGGCGGCGGTAATTTTCGTAGGGGAGACCGGTGAGGGCCTCAAAGCTGCAGCGGACGGCGTCGTCCGTCATGCCGCAGGTCAGCCGGTACACGGGGACACGGCGCAGCAGCGCGTCCAGAAAACCCAGGGTGAGGTACTCCAGGGCGGGATCGTCCCGATGGTACGTCTGGCGGAACAGGGGCGTCAGCGCCTGCTCCGGCGGCAGGCGGCAGATGCGGTCCGTGCCGCGCTCCAGCAGGCAGACACCGCAGAGTGGGACACTGATGGGACTTTGCCACCGCTCCTTACCGGCCCAAGGGGAGCCCCAGACGCGGACGGTGCCGTCAGGCTCCAGCGACAGAAACGGCTTGTCGCCGTTGACCACGGTGACGCGGCTGCCCAGGTACTGCCGCCACAGTCGGACATGGGTGGTCTTGCCGGTGCCGCTGGGTGCGGTGAACAGATAGGCGGCACCATCGAAGGCGATGGCGGCGCCGTGCATCAGAAACCGGTGGTGGGCGGGGAGCTGCGCAGCCAGACTGTCGTGGATACAGAGAAATTCCAGATAGGCAGGGGAGGCTGCGCCGTCTGCCAGGCGCATCGCCGTCTCGGGTTCGGCGCAGGCGGTGAGGACGGCGGGGGACTGGGGCGGTGCGATCTCGTAATCGTGGCAGAGCCGCCGCGTCAGCGGATGCTGGGCTGTGATCTCCGCAGGAAGGCCCGCGGCATCGATCCAGAAATGTTCCATGGGGCCTCCTTTCAGGTGTCCTGCGGGGGCACCAGCGCCACCGTGCGGTCCGCGATGGACAGCGCGGCGGGACGATGAGTGACGATGAGCACGGTCTTGTCCGTCATCTGCCGCAGGTTGGACAGCAGACGGGCCTCTGTGGCCTCGTCCAGTGCGCTGGTGGCTTCGTCCAGCAGCAGCACGGGGCGGTCGGCGAAGATGGCCCGGGCGATGGCGATACGCTGGAGCTGGCCCTCGGACAGACCCGCACCCCGCTCACCAATGGGAGTGTCCAGTCCCTGCTCCAGCGCGGCGGTGAAATCGTCGGCACAGGCGATGTGCAGCGCCTGCAGGATGCGGGCTTCATCGTTGGGGGAGGGGGCGTCGGAGAAGGCTACGATCTGGCGGATGGTGCCGCTGAGCAGGTGGTTGCCCTGGGGCACGTAGGAGAACAGGCCGCGCCAGCCGGCGTCCAGGGGGCGGTCGCCATCGGCGCTCCGCAGAAAGCATGCGCCGCTGTCCAGAGGGTAGATGCCCATCAGCAGCTTCAGGACGGTACTCTTGCCGCAGCCGGAGGGGCCGGTGAGGGCGATGCAGCTGCCCTTATCCACAGTGAGGTCCAAGTGGGAAACAGTGGACAGCGGTGTCTCATTGCCGCGGCTATGGTAGGTGAAGCAGGCATCATGCAGGCCAAAGGCGCGCAGCTCCTGCTGGTAGAAGCGGTGTATCTCCAATGCGGGGACGGGGGAGACTGTGAGATCGTCAGGGAAGTGCTCCGCCTCCCGCAGGCGCTCGGCGCTGGCCAGCATGGCGTAGAAGCGGGGAAGGTAGCCGGTGAGATTGGCGAAGGGACCCTGTATCTGGGTGATGAGCTGCTGTACGGCGGCGAACACGCCGTAGCTCATGGTGCCGTGGAGGATGCCGCTGCCGCAGTAGATGACGCCTACCAGCAGGAATCCGTACATGGCGGCGCTGAAGCCCACGTTGCACAGGTTAGAGAACCGCGTGCGGGCCATGCGGGCCTGACGGTGGGCGTCCATGCGGGCATCGGCGTCCGCTGATACGGACTTCTCTCGTCCGAAGATACGGACTACCAGCAGGCTGGACAGGCAATCCTGCAGGTAGATACGGAGACGGCCGTTTGCCTCCTGTATCCGTTTATGCAGGCGCTTGAGGGTACGGCGGAACACGGTGGCCAACAAGGCCAGTACGATGCCTGCCGGCAGGATGATGGCGGCCAGCCGCGGCTCCATGCGCAGCAGCACCGCCGCCGCAGCAATCAGGCGGACCAGCATGCCCGCGGCATTGGGAATTACCTGAGCCAGCGTGTCCGCCGTCACGGCGGTATCAGAGGTCAGGCGATTCAGCCACTCGCCAGAGTGCACGGCGGATACGGCGGCGTAGTCCTTTCGCAGCAGCGTCTGGAACAGGCGGGCCTTGAAGCGGTTTTCCAGCGTAGCGCGGGTGTACTCACTGAGGTGGCGGTCCACCGCGCGGAGAACGATCTGGAAAGCCATCAGGCCCACCAACCAGATAGCACTGCGGACAAAGGTCTGGGTCTGGCCGGCGGTGGCCGCGTCGATCAGCGCCCGCAGGATCAGCGCGTAGCCTACGCCGCACAGGGCCAGAACAGATTGCACCGCCAGCAGCAGGGCGGTGAGGTATCCGGCACGGCCCGCCACCGAGGCGATCCAACGGATGACGCCGGATGCCGGCGCAGCAGAACGGGGCATAGTATTCCTCCCCAAAATGGTCTGGATAGGCAGAAAGCTGTCGGTACGACAGCAAAATGCACATATACAACTAATTATACGGTTCAAGGCGGGCCGCGTCAAGTGATTTGGGGGCAGGAGGGAGGCTTTGGTGTCTGCGGGTAAAAAATTTGAAATTATGAGAAAATTTCTCTTGCATTTTGTGGAGCAGTGTGATATTATAACTAAGCTGTCGTTGAGACATGCGCCGTTAGCTCAGCTGGATAGAGCGTCTGGCTACGGACCAGAAGGCCGGGGGTTCGAATCCCTCACGGCGTGCCAAAAAGACCCGAAACCTTACGGTTTCGGGTCTTTTTGTTTGTATAAGTTGTTGTTTTCTCCCGCTGCTTTTTTCTGACCCAAACGCTGACCCCAACGGGAGCAGATAGCGGAAAGGTCTATACCGCACGGGAGAGGATGCTCCCCATGGTTTGCGCCGCCTTGAGCTGTGCGTCGGTGGTGACGTGGGCGTAGGTGTCCAGCGTGAAGCCCGCGGAGTAGTGACCGAGCATCGAGGACACGGTTTTTACATCCACGCCGTTTTGCAGCGCCATCGTTGCGAAGGTGTGGCGTAGGTCATGAAAGCGTATCCGTGGCAGTCCTGCTCGCTTTAGAACGCGGTGCAGCATATGCAACACGCTGTCCGGGGACATGGGGCCTCCTGTTGGTGAGGGAAACACCCATTCGCTGCTTCCCGCCTTGTTTTTCTGTGCCTTTAGAACGTCTATCGCGTCTGCCGACAACGGCAGTGTGCGGTAGGCGTTTTTCGTTTTCAGTGGGGCTTCGACTACTTTGCCGTTTTGCCGCGAGATGGCCCGTTGGATTTTCAGTACGCCACGGTCGAAGTCCACGTCCGTCCACTTCAGGCCCAGCAGTTCACCCCGCCGAAGTCCGGTGGCAAGGTCGAGGTAGTAGAGCTCGTACACGCCGCTGTCACTGGCCTCCCGGAAGAAGGCGCTGAGTTGGTCGGCGGTCAGCGTTTTCATCTCCTTGTGTTCGACTTTCGGCAGAGCGCAGCCCTGCGTTGGATTTTTCGTGACGAGACGCTGTTCGAGGGCGAGGCTGTATGCCGAGCCGATCATCTGGTGGATGTTCCGCACCGTTTTGGGAGCCAGACCTTTCGGCTTTTTCTTGGCTTCGATGCGGTCAACCCGACCACCGTCCAGCAGGTGCTTGTAGAACCGCTGTAAGTCCAGAGAAGTGCAATCTGCCAGCGGGATGCTGCCGATCTGCGGCTTGATGTGGTTTTTCAGAAAGCCTTGCGAGGTTTTGAATGTGGACGGTCTGAGTCTTACCTTCGCGTAGTTCTCCATCCAGATTTCAAGCCAACTGCCGACTGTGAAGCTTTTTGCCTTGCCATAGTCGATACCGATATTTTCTTCGATGGCGGTCTTTAGTTTCTCTTTCACTTCCGCCTGTGTCTTGCCTAGGACATTCTTGATGATGGCCTTGCCGGTCTCCGGATCGTGGCCGACGGTATAGCGGCCCTCCCATCGACCGTCTTTGCGCTTGCGGATGTTGCCCTCTCCATTCGCACGTCGTTTTGGCATAATATCACCCTCCTTTGTAACGGTATACAATACCGTAAAGGGTAGAGAAAAGCTACAGGAAGGGCGCACTATTATCAGAAAGTTATCAATTCCCAGCTGCCGCTTATCTTTGTTTATGGCGTAGCAAGATTTGAGCTGCTACGGAGACTTCCGCCGACTACAACGGTATAAAGCGTACCGATTTTCTATCAAAGCGCCGCCGCAAACCGTTGTGACACGGGGATTTGCGGCGACTTTTCTCAAATTTAGCGTCAAACCGTTCTGGGAACCTCGAAAAAAGCGTCAATTTCCAAAACCCGCAAACCCTTGCGGCAGCTCGCACTGCGGGCTGCTGTGAATAGGCATTGGCGCGAAAAGCGCCAATGCCTTTCTCCTGCTTTCTTTTTCGTCCTCGAAAAAGCCGTGAAAAGCGCAGGAAACGCAGCCATACCAACGCTTTCCAATGCATTGGTCATACGATTTTCAACACCTCCGGCACAAACGGCCACGTTTGCTTTCACCAGTGAAAGTGGGTACACACTCGGCTTTCGGAGAAAAATCGCACACAGCGGCTCGCACGCCGAAACAGGGGCGCTGTTCTCGCCGCTGCTTGGAGTATTTCGCTCCCCGCTACATTTGGGTAGATCTCCCAACGTGTAGGTTTGGGTAGATGTCCCAACGTCCATTGCAAAACCAAGTGTATTCTGCTACAATAATCTGAAAAGTCGTTAGAATGGAGGCGATACATGATATGCCCCTTATCATTGTTCGCAATGACATCACGAAAATGAGCGTGGACGCCATCGTCAACGCGGCGAAGGAATCTCTGCTGGGCGGAGGCGGCGTGGATGGCTGCATCCACCGTGCGGCGGGGCCGGAGCTGCTCCAAGAGTGCCGGACGCTGGGCGGTTGCCGAACCGGCGAGGCCAAGATCACCGGCGCGTACCGCCTGCCGTGCAAATATGTGATCCACACCGTCGGCCCTGTGTGGAACGGCGGTAAGTACGGCGAGCGGGAACAGCTCGCCTCCTGCTACCGGACGAGCCTTGCGCTGGCGAAGGAGCACGGCTGTGAGACGGTGGCATTTCCGCTGATCTCCTCCGGCGTTTTTGGCTATCCCAAGGATCAGGCGCTCCGGGTGGCGGTGGACACCATCAGCGAATTCCTCGCAGAAAACGACATGACGGTGTACATCGTCATTTTCGACCGCGCGGCGTACCAGATCGGCAATAAGCTGTTCGCGGATATCGCCGCCTACATCGACGACCACTATGTGGATGCCCACACCGACTTCCGCCGGGAGCGGATGCGCCGGATGGGCCTCGTTGAAAGCCGGATGCTGACCGCCTACGAGGACGCGCCCATGGCGGCCTCCGGGCTGGACGAGGCGCTTGCGCATTTGGACACCGGATTTTCAGAGACGCTGTTGAAGCTCATCGACCGCAGCGGAAAAAAGGACGCCGAGGTTTACAAGAAGGCCAACGTAGACCGCAAGCTGTTCTCGAAAATCCGCAACAACCCGGACTATAAGCCCTCCAAGCCCACGGCGGTGGCCTTCGCCATCGCGCTGGAGCTGAGCCTGCCGGAGACCCGCGACCTCATCGCACGCGCGGGCTACGCCCTCAGCCCCAGCAGCAAGTTTGACGTCATCATCGAGTATTTCATCATGCAGCGGGACTATGACATTTTCAAGATCAACGAGGCGCTGTTCGCGTTCGACCAGAGTTTGCTGGGGGCGTGAGGAAGAGAAATGAAAATTATACTCAGTCGAAAAGGATTTGATTCCGCAAACGGCGGCATTGTCAGCCCCATCTTTGAAGATGGCACGATGATTTCCTTTCCCATTCCCAGTGGGGATACCGATACCTATGATTCGCTCTACTACAATGGGATTCCATACTCCAAGATTTTACATGATTTGAGGTATAAGGGTGGGAACCACTGCCATGTCGACCCGGATTTGGATTTGAGTCGGCGTGCAAAGGAAATTGACGGCTGGTTTCCAGCGTTCGGTCAGCGGGATGCCGCGGCTTCTTACCTAAAGAATCTGGGTGTTGCGCCGGGAGATATTTTCCTGTTTTTTGGAAATTTCCACTTTGTTGAGTGCAAAAACGGAGAATACAAGTATTCGCGGGAGTGCGGTGATTTTTACCGTGAAAAAGATATTCAGGTGATTTGGGGCTACCTACAGGTGGGGGAAATCCTTTCTGCGCCCGAAAAGCAAAAAGAAGCGTGGTGGCACCCCCATTCAACCGATGAGCGGACAAGCGGCACAGCGAATGTTATATTCAAGGCATCTGAGAGACTTTCTCTGGGTATCACCAAGCCCGGAGCGGGTTTGCTGCCCTTTGACAAAAAGCGCGTGCTGACGCTGGAGGGCGCAACAAAAGCAACTTGGGCGATGAATGAAGTGTACGATACGCAGCACATATACGGAAAGAGAAAGAACAGCGCAAAGGATCCAATAAAGGGATTATACTACGCGGGCATTTGGCAGGAACTTGGACTGATGGAATCGGATGCCTGCACGGAGTGGGCAAAAAGTATACTTTTATAACGAGGAGCGTAACACCATGACTTTTATCTGCTACCCCAAATGCACCACCTGCCAGAAGGCGCAGAAGTGGCTGGACGAGAACGGCATTTCCTATACATTCCGAGACATCAAAATGGAAAATCCTACTTACAACGAGCTGACCGCATGGCATGAGCGTAGCGGTCTGCCGCTGAAAAGGTTTTTTAACACCAGCGGTCTGCTATACAAATCTATGGGGCTAAAGGACAAGTTGCCCCAAATGAGCGAGGACGAGATGCTGAAGCTCCTTGCAGCAGACGGGATGCTGGTCAGGCGCCCGTTGCTGGTGGGCAATGACTTCGTGCTGGTCGGCTTCAAAGAAGCCGAGTGGGCGGAACGTCTGAAAACCCAATAAATGTCGCCCCACAGGCGACCAACCCCTCCTTCGGATGCGCTACAATGTGAGCACAGACAAACGAAGGAGGGCTTTTTTATGACGGAATTGGTTTTTATTTTGGATCGCAGCGGTTCTATGTCCGGGCTGGAATCGGACACCATCGGCGGCTTCAACTCCATGCTCGCACAGCAAAAGAAGGAGGCAGGCGAGGCGCTGGTCTCCACGGTGCTTTTCGCCAACGACAGCACGGTCATCCATGACCGCCTGCCGCTGAGCGAGGTGCCTCCCCTGACGGAAAAGGAGTATTTCACCTGCGGCTGCACGGCGCTGCTGGACGCCGTGGGCGGCGCCATCCACCACATCGGCAACATTCACAAGTACGCCCGCCGGGAGGATGTGCCGGAGAAGACGCTATTCATCATCACCACCGACGGCTACGAAAACGCCAGTCGTCGCTATGATTACGAGCGAGTGCGCCGCATGATTGAACGGCAGAAGGAGAAGTACGGCTGGGAGTTTTTGTTCCTCGGCGCAAACATTGACGCGGCCAAGGAGGCGGCACGCTTCGGCATCGGTGCGGACCGCTCGGTGAACTACAAGTGCGACGAGGCGGGCACGGCGCTGAATTACGAGGTCATCAGCGAGGCGGTGTGCAGCGTCCGCGCCGCCCGGCCGCTCAGCGCCGCATGGAAGCGCCGCATCGACGAGGACGTGCAAAAAAGAGGGAGGTAAGCGTATGTACGGAGCGATTTTGGGCGACATCGTGGGCAGCCCCTACGAGTTCGACTGCAACAACTATAAGGCGAAGGATTTTCCGCTGTTCAGCCGCCGTTCCGACTTCACCGATGACACGGTGATGACGCTGGCGGTGGCGAAGGCGCTGCTCAGCACCCGTGGGCAGGACGATGCCGCCATCAAAGCGGCACTGGTGCGGAAGATGCAGCGGCTGGGGCGTACCTACCCTGACCGGGGCTATGGCACCCATTTTGGCGGCTGGCTCTATGAGGATGACCCGCAGCCTTACCAAAGCTACGGCAACGGCAGTGCCATGCGGGCGTCTCCCGCCGCATGGCTGGCAACAGATATGGCGGAAACGCTGCGTCTGGCGCGGCTCACCGCCCAGGTGACCCACGACCACCCGGAGGGCATCAAGGGCGCACAGGCCACCGCCGCGGCCATCTTTCTCGCCCGCACGGGTCACGACAAAGCGGAAATCAAAGCGTATGTGGAGCGCGAATTCGGCTACGACCTCAGCCGCAGCTGCGATGAGATTCGTCCCACCTATCACCATGTGGAGAGCTGTCAGGAAACCGTACCGCAGGCTATTATTGCATTTCTGGAAAGCACAAGTTTTGAAGACGCGCTGCGCACGGCGGTGTCCCTCGGCGGCGACAGCGACACCCTCGCCGCCATCACCGGCAGCATCGCTGAGGCGTTCTACGGCGTGCCGGAGGAACTGCGGCAGGAGTGCCGCAAACGTCTGACGCCGGAACTGGCGGAGATTTTGCGCCGGTGGGAAAGCGCGCTTTACAACGAAAAAAACTGTGGTAGAATTTGAAATGGAGAACAAAATAAGGAGGGGCTTCCATGGCGATTCTGAATTTTTCCGATGTGCTTAAAAATGTGGGGCTTGACCCGAAGCGGGTAAAACTGATCCGGCATTCGCTGGGTGACAAGGCATTCAAGAAATGCTATGATAAGGGCATGGTGGAAGAATACACCCGCGTACAGAGTGAAACCTTCAGCAACGGGTATGATTATTGGTGCGTATTTATCAGCGACAAGAGTACGACGGCAAAGTTTTTCGCCTGCTACAAGGTAAGCGGCGGCGTTATTGACACGCAGGACACGAAGCCAAAGGGTTTCCCGCTGGAGGATTGGTTCCAAGGGCAGCGGATGTTTTACAATCTGGAGCGCATTGACCTGCTGAAGGAATACGAAGGCAGGCTCTTAATCGAATGGGGTAAAAGCGCGCTTGCCTGGGCGCAGAAAGGCACCAATGAAAAGCCTATTGTGGCCATTCGGGACAAGAAGATTTTTTCCGGCTACGAAAACGCGATCCTTACCTATGAAGAGCTTCGGGAGATCGTGCAGGACCCCACGGCATACGAAACGTGGCACACGGCGCTTTCCACCGTCAACGCGGTCTACCTCATTGTTGACCGGGAAAACGGACGGAAGTATGTTGGCTCCGCTTACGGCAAGGGAGGCTTATTGGGGCGCTGGACGCACTATGTGAAGTCACTGCACGGCGACAACAAGCTGATGAAGGAGCTGCTCTGCGACTACCCGGATAGGTATACGCACTTCCAGTTCTCGATTTTGCAGCTCCTGCCAAAGGCCGTGACGCCCGATGAAGTGATCCAAACGGAGACCCTTTGGAAGAAAAAGCTGCTGACCTATGAGCCTCTCGGTATGAATGCGAACTGACTGTTCGAATTCTCCTGCCATACATCTGTCTTTGACCCACTTTTGACCCAGAACGGAACCGGAGCGGGCAAGTCTGGACGGAAACAACGGAAAATCCGCCGAGTGAACGGCGGCAAATAGTACAAATCGGAGCCGAAACGGCTCCGATTTGCCCTTGAGACAACCTACGGACCAGAAGGCCGGGGGTTCGAATCCCTCACGGCGTGCCAAAAAGACCCGAAACCGTAAGGCTTCGGGTCTTTTTGTCTGCATAAGTTACTAATTACGGACGCTGCCGATCTGCGGATTGATGGGGTTCCCGAGGAAGCCTTGCGAGGTTTTGAATGTGGATGACCGCAGTTTGATTTTGCGTAGTTCTCCATTCAGACATCAAGCCAACTCCCCACGGCGATTGCCGGTCTCCGTATCATGGGCGACTGTGTACCGGCCCTCTCGCCGACCATTATTGCGCTTGCGGATGTTGCCTTACAGAAGCATACATCGCTCTTTCGTCAGCAGTCTTTCAAAGGCTATGTGCCATGTGGGGGAATACCGGCAGTGCCTGATAACCGCCCAGCCAGTAACAGGCAAATGCGGCAGCCTCCACCTTTGCCGGGATGCAGCAAGATAGCCCCGCAGATGTACTGGCAGATCCGTCATGCCGCCAATCAGGCGTAAGACCCTGCTCGAGCCTCTCACCGCTTTTCCATCGGAACTTGTTTCGTTATACTTCCCGGCGCAGCACACGGTAGACAAAGGACATATCCAGTCCGCCGCGCACCACGTCCGCCAACAGGTCATACTGCCGCTCCTTGTAGCCGCGGGCGTCGAAGGTCGCCAGCGCGTCAAAGGACACGCCCTTTCTGGCGCACAGTGCTTTCAGGATCGTATCGGCGATGCCCGGCGCGTCAAAAATGCCGTGGACATAGCTGCCGTATACGTTTCTGCTGCCGGTGAGGGCGGGCATCTGCTGCTGACTGCGGCCCATGTGGATCTCGTATCCCTCGTAGGCGAGTTCGTTCAGGCCGGAGAGCATTCCCTCCACACCGCGAAAGACGCCTTGCGTCTGAGTCTGCACCTTTTCACCCCGGAATTCGGTGTCCATCTCCAGCAGGCCCAAACCGTTGATCTCCGTGACACCGGCGGACTCCACCTGCTCCGGATCGGACACGGTGCGCCCCAGCATCTGATAGCCGCCGCAGACGCCGAAGATCAGCGTACCGGCGTCGGCTGCCTTCAGGATGGCCGCCTCCAGACCGGACTGCCGCAGCCAGCGCAGGTCGGCAATAGTGCTCTTGGTACCCGGCAGCAGGATCATGTCCGGCTGATGGAGGTCGCCCACCTGATCCACATAGCGCAGCGACACGTTTTCGTAATGTTCGAAGGGGCTGAAATCCGTGAAATTGGAGATGCGCGGCACACGGATCACCGCGATATCCAAGAGCTTTCGATCTTTGGAGCGGTCAAACCGCTCGGTCAGGCTGTCTTCATCGTCGATGTCTACATGGGCGTAGGGGATGACCCCCGCCACCGGGATGCCGCACAGTTGCTCCAGCGTCTTCAGTCCCGGTTCCAGAATGGCCCGGTCGCCCCGAAACTTGTTGACCACCACGCCCTTGATGCGGCGGCGCTCGTCCTCCTCCAGCAGCGCCACTGTGCCGTAGAGCTGGGCGAACACGCCGCCTCGGTCGATGTCGCCCACCAGCAGCACCGGCGCGTCCACCAGCTTGGCAAGTCCCATATTGACGATATCGTCCTGCTTGAGGTTGATCTCCGCAGGGCTGCCTGCTCCCTCAATGACGATCACGTCATACTCTGCTGCCAGACTGTTGTAGGCCTCCAGCACGGCGGGGATATAGTCCCGCTTGCGGCGGAAATACTCCATGGCCTGCATATTGCCCCGCACCTGTCCGTTGACGATGACCTGACTGCCTACGTCGGTGGTGGGCTTGAGCAGGATGGGGTTCATGCGGGTATCCGGCTCGATCCCGGCGGCCTCTGCCTGCACCACCTGCGCCCGGCCCATCTCGCCGCCGTCCCTGGTAATGAAGGAGTTCAGCGCCATGTTCTGGCTCTTGAACGGCGCCACGCGGTAGCCGTCTTGCTTCAAAACGCGGCAGAGTCCCGCCGCCAGCAGGCTTTTTCCCGCATTGGACATGGTCCCCTGTATCATAATATTCATTGCCATAGTGATTTCTCCTTGCAGAATTGCCGAATGGCCGTTATCAACGCCTCGTTTTCCCCATGAGGCCGCACGGCGATGCGATACCACCCGTCGTCCAGCCCGTTGTAATTCCCACAGCCGCGGATGGCGATACCCTGCTGCAGCAACCCCTCCCGCAGCCCCAGCGGCCCGCGGAACAGCAGGTAATTGGCGTGGGACGGGCATACCCAGAAGCCCAGCGCCGTCAGGTTATCTGTGAGCCATCGCCGCTCCGTGCGGACGAGGGACAGCGTCCTTTGCAGAAAATCCCGCTCCGCCAGCGCCGCCACACCGGCGCTCTGGGCCAGCGAGGATACGTTCCACGGCGGGGACGCGGCTGCCATGTCGTGCAGCAGCGCATTGTCGGCGCACAGGCAGTACCCGAGCCGTATACCGGCCATGCCGTAGCTCTTGGTAAAGGCCTTCAGAATCAGCAGCGCCGGGTGCGCTGCCAGAAGGGACCTGGCGCTGATGCCGTCCTCCGTGAGATCGAGGAAGCACTCGTCCAGAAACAGCCGCGTCCCCTGTGCCGCGCAGACTTGCAGGATCTGTTCCAGCAGCGGCAGCGGCAGCAGCCGTCCGGTGGGGTTGTTGGGGGTGCAGAGGAATACCACCTCCGGTTTTTTCTCCTCTAAGAAGGACAGAAATCTATCGTCCAAATCAAAATTCTGCGCCTGATGCAGGAAATACCGCTCTACGCGGCAACCTACCTGCGTCAGTCCCGCCCCATATTCCACAAAGGTGGGGGCCAGCTCCACCGCCGTCCGGGGCCGCAGAGCGGTGCAGTATGCGTAGATCAGGTCCGCCGCGCCGTTTCCGCAGAGAATATAGGACGCCGGCACCTGCTCGTGGCCTGCGATAGCCTGCACCAGCCGGCGGCAGTAGGGATCTGGGTAGCGATATAGCTGGGGCAGAGACCGGCACATCGCCTCCAGTACGCCGGGAGGCGTACCAAGGGGGTTGGTGTTGGCGGAAAAATCCAACGTGATACCGCCGCCGTATACATCGCCGCCGTGTTGATTTTCTGTTTGATACAGCATCTATGTCTCCTTTACAGTGCAAAGGGCAGCTTGGCCGCACAGCTCAAAAGCAGGGCGAGGAGCGCCGTGACGGTCATCAGGCGGCACACACGGGGGATGTCCTCGTGGGTGATCTCCCGCGATGCATCGCCGATATACTCCTTTTTGTGCAGCACACCGTGGTACCACGCATCCCCGGCCAGACGCAGGCCCAGAAGCCCGGCGCAGACAGATTCCGTCTGGGCTGAGTTGGGACTGGCGTGCTTTCGGCGGTCGCGGCGGAAGATCCGCCAGCCTGCCGCCGTATCCAGCCCCATCAGGCCGCCCGCCGCCAGCATCAGAAGCGCCGACAGCCGCGCCGGGATGTAATTCACCACGTCGTCTGCCTTGGCGGGTACCAGACCGATGTTCTTATAGGGCGGCTCCACATACCCCAGCATGGAGTCCATGGTGTTCACCGCCTTGTAGAAAAAGCCCAGCGGCGCGCCGCCGATGGCCAGAAACAGCAGCGGCGCCACCACGCCGTCGGAGGTGTTCTCCGCCACCGTTTCCACGGCGGCACGGGTCACGGCGGCATCGTCCAGCCGGTCGGTGTCCCGCCCCACGATCATGGAGACGGCGTGGCGGGAGGCCGCCAGATCGCCGCTCTCCAGCGCGTCATAGACCTTCATGCTCTCATCCCGCAGGGACTTGACGGCCAGGATCTGCCAGCACATCACGCTCTCCAGCGCCAGACGCAGCCATGGGCTGACCAGACCGCTCAGCCACAGCAGCAGAGCCGGAACGGCGGTGGATACGATGACCACCGCGCCCCACAGGATGGCGCCCGCCGCCCGCTCTCCGGACGGCGTTTTGGGGCATATGCACCGCAGTGCCCGCTCCAACACGCTGATACACTTCCCAATCAGGACCACCGGATGGGGAAAGCCGTGGGGGTCACCCACCAGAAGGTCTATGCAAAAGCCGATAACAAGTGCCGCAAGCGACCACATCATGCCGTTTCTCCTCCGCCCTGCATCGTAAAAATATAAATGGGATTCTGTCCGCTCATCAGATGGTAGCTGCCGGCTCTCCTGTCCCGCGCCACCTGCAGCGACACCACTTCCGTCTCCGCAAAGGGAAACGCCGTCAGGCAGTCCGTCAGCTCAGCCACGGACTCCAGCGAAACGGCCGTGGCCACGATGCGGACATGGGGATTTTTTGCCAGCAGCAGCGCCACGATCTCGTGCATATTGCCGGCACTGCCGCCGATGAATGCGTGAGTGGGGGCCGGCAGACCGACGCAGGCCTCCGGCGCGCCGCCGCAGACCACCTGTAAGTTTTCCAATGCAAACCGATTACGGTTTTGCTCCAGCAGCGCTGCGGCATCCTCCCGCCGCTCTACGGCGCAGACAAGCCCCTGCTTTGCCTGTAGGGCCATTTCCACCGACACCGAGCCAGTACCGGCGCCGATGTCCCAGCAGACGCTCCGCTCCGTCAGCCGCAGCTTGGAAAGGCACACCGCCCGCACCTCACTTTTGGTCATGGGTACCACGGGCATTCCCTCCGCACTGCGGAGAAAGGCGTCGTCCGGCAGACCCGGTGTGACCACCGCGTCGGGATGGGGATTTTCGATAAGCGCCACGCTCAGAGGGGCATAGACGCCATCCGTCAGCTCTGCCGCCGTGCCGCGCACGATGCGCTCATCCGGGTAGCCCAGACGCTGTCCCACATACACAAGGACGTGGCCCAGATCACCCTCTGCCAGCGTGCGGCACAGGTCATTGATGCCGCGCTCGCCGCCTACCAGCGCGAAAAGGCGGCTGGTCGCCCGCACCTCCGGTAGGATGTTGTGCTGCCGCCCGTGGAGACTCACCACCCGGACATCCTCATAGGACGTCCGGAGCCGGGCGCACAGATAGGACAACGAGCTCAAACCCGGCAGCACCGCCGTGTCGCAGCCCTCCAGCAGCGGCAGCAGCTTTTTCGTGCCGCTGAAGAAGCCGGTATCGCCGGACATGACCACCGCAAAGCGGCGGAACTCCCGGTGGGCGCGGATAAAGTCCGCAATATCCTGCGGCGCAATGGCGTCATAGGTGGGCTGCCCCTGCCGCGCCACCGCCTCCAGCATCCGCTTTGCGCCGATGAGACAGTCCACCGCATCAATGGTCCCACTGACCTCATGGGTCATAGCCTCCCGGCTGCCGGGGCCGATGCCGACGATCCGTACCTGCGGCCGGACGGTGCAGCCGAACCGCTTACACAGCACATCCAGCACCGCCGCAAAGGGAAGACCCTCCCGCTGGGGTGGACGTCCGATGACCACCAGACCTGCGCCCGCCTTTCGGGCGGCGGACGCCTTCGCGGGAAAGCCGCCGGCTTCGCCGCCGTCCTTGGTCACCATCCATGCGGCGTCGGCAAAACGCAGTGTGGCCAGATCCATCTCCTCGGAGAAAGGCCCCTGCATGGCGATGACATGGGTGGCCTTCAGCCCCGCTGCGCGGCAGGCCTCCAGCGAGGCATCCATAGGCAGCACCCGGGCGTATACCCGCTGGGTAAAATCGGGGATGCTGCTATACGCCGCCAGTTCCTTACTGCCGGTGGTCAGCAGGATATTGCCCCGCGTAGTCTCCAGAAATGCGGCGGCGGCCGCCGCATTCTCCACGCAGACCACATCCTCCGCCTGTTCGGAGGATTGCCGCAGCAGACGCAGATACTCCGTCTCCGTTTCCCGACAAGCTGTGCAGATGCTCTCGGTGATGGAGGTGGCATAGGGGTGGGTAGCGTCGATGACCAGATCGAACCGCGTCCCTTGCAGCATCCGGATGATGTCCTCCACCGGAATACGCCCCGCCAGGATCGTAATGTTTTCCGCTTCCGGCAGCAGCGTTTCGCCGTACTCCGTGGCTACGCATACCGTAGCCTGCACCGGCTGTCCGACCAGGAATTCCACCAGCTCCCGGCCCTCCGTGGTGCCGGCAAACACGCAGATATTACACATTGCGGTATCCTCTGGGTGTGACCAGCTGACCGGCCACCGTTTTGACGGCAGCGCTGCCGATCAGCACGGTGCAGAACATATCCACCTCTGCCTCCCGCAGCTCTGCCAGCGTCAGGATGCGGCTGCTCTGCCCCTCACGGCCAATATTGCGCACGATGCCGCACAGCCGCTCTCCCGGCAGACGGCGCAGCAGGATATCGCAGGCCCGCTTCAGGTGGTCGGGTCTGCCGTGACTGGCGGGGTTGTACAGGGCGATGGTCAGATCCGCCGCCGCCGCGCAGTCCAGCCGCTTTTCGATGGTTTCCCACGGCGTCAGCCGATCGCTGAGACTGATGACCGCGAAGTCGTGGGTCAGCGGCGCACCCAGCACAGCTGCGGCGCTGCAAGCCGCCGTCAGACCCGGCACCACCTGAATTTCAGGCTCCTGCGCCTCGCCCCGCAGCTCATAGACCAGCGCCGCCATGCCGTAGATGCCGCTGTCACCGGAGCAGACCATGGCGACCGTCTTGCCGCTGCGCGCCAGTTCCAGCGCCAGCTGGCAGCGCTCGGCCTCCCGTGTCATGGGGGTGGAGTGAAGCTCCTTGCCGGGGTAGCGGTCCCGTACCAGATCCACATATACCGGGTAGCCTACGATGGCGTCACATGCCCGCAGGGCGGTATCTGCCCGAATGGTCATGTCCTCATAGCTGCCTGGTCCGATACCTACTACAATTACCTTACCCAAAACGCACCTCCCAATGCTCCGCCGCGACGGCGACGGTCACACCGTCCCGCGCTGTTTTTTGTACGATCAGTTTTTCGGCATCCAGCAGCGCCGCCCGCTCACAGACGTTGTCCACGCCGGTAACGGAGCGGACGAAGTCGGAGGGGGTGAAGTCACCCGCCACATCCCGCAGCTGCTGCGCCGTGTAAAAATGCACCGGCCAGTTGTTTTTCTCACAGGCAGTCAGCAGTCCCACCTCGTCCTGCTTCAGGTCGATGGAATAGACGCCGCGAATAGCCGCCGTGTCCAGCCCATTTTCCGCGAACGCTGTCTCTACCGCCGTCTCCACCGCATCGGCGGAGATGCCACGGCGGCAGCCTACGCCTACCCGCAGCACCCGGGGGATAAGCCGCAGGGTGCTGGAAAAGGGTGCTTTGATGCGCCAACCGATAAAAACGCCCAGCGCACCGTCCTCGGCGGCAAATGTGCCTGCCGGCAGGGAGGAGGGCAGGGGATATTGGCTGAAAAGGGGGACATCCCTCTCTAAGATCGCCGCCGACACCGCCTTGGCAAGACCCATGTCGGAGATGGCGCAGCTGTGCCGGGCAGCCCATGCGTCCACGGAAAATTTGCCGCGGACGTCGGTGGCGGTGGTGACCACCGCCGTGGCGCCCAGCTTTTCCGCCATTCTTTCCGCCAGTGCGTTGGCGCCGCCGATATGGCCGGAGAGCAGGGGGATCACAAACCGCCCCGCCTCGTCGATGCACACCACCGCCGGGTCAGTTTTTTTGCTTTTGACATAAGGGGCGATCTCCCGCACAGCAATGCCGCAGGCTCCCACAAAGATCAGTGCGTCCATGGAGGAAAAACTCGCGCCATATACCGTCTTGTCCAGCGGCAGGAAATCCGGTTCCTCAAACCGCTCCATGGTGTAGCACACGAACGTTGCCTCCGGCAGCGCCGCCAGTATCCGCCGCGCCGTGGCGCAGCCACCGCGGCTGAAGGCAAACAGGGCGGCTCTCATTGCGCCCCCTTGCGGAACTCCGTTGTAAAATCGGGGTGGTACAGCAGGGAGCGCAGATAGTTGTCGCCCAGACAGTTGCCCACCACGATCAGCGATGTCTTGGTCAGACCGTTGCCTGTCACCGTCTCATGGAGCGTGCCCACGGTGCAGCGGAAGATCTTCTCCTCCGGCCAGGTGGCCTTATACACCACCGCCACCGGCGTCTCGGCGGCATAGCCACCTGCCAGCAGCTCGGCTTGCAAATGCTCCGTCAGTGAGGTGCTGAGAAACAGCACCATGGTGGCCTGATGAGCCGCCAGTGAGCGAATGGACTCCCGCTCCGGCACCGGCGTACGGCCGGGGGCGCGGGCGATGATGACGGTCTGGCTCACATCGGGCAGGGTGTACTCCGCCCGCAGAGCCGCCGCCGCGCCGCAGAAGGCGCTGACGCCGGGGCAGACGTCGTAGGCGATACCCCGCTTTTCCAGCTCATCGAACTGCTCCCGCACCGCGCCGTAAATGCTGGAATCCCCTGTGTGCAGGCGCACGGTGGTCTTTCCCTCAGCTTCCGCTTTCTCAATGAGGGCGATGACCTCCTCCAGCGTCAGCCTGGCGCTGTCGTGGATCTCACAGCCCACTTTGGTATAGTCCAGCACCGCCGGATTCACCAAAGACCCGGCGTAGATCACCACGTTGGCCTCACCCAGCAGCTTGGCGCCACGGACGGTAATAAGGTCGGCAGCGCCGCTGCCCGCTCCCACAAAATGTACCATTGTCAGTCCTCCTTTATCCGGCGCAGCAGTGCCGCTGCGTCCTTCGTCTCACAGAGATAGCCGTATTCCTTGGAGAACAGGATAGCGCCCGCCTCCATATCGCCGCATTTATAGTGCATCATGTCGTCGATGCGCCCGGCCAGCCGGTGCAGCACCGCGTCATAAAGTCCCTGCTCCTTCAATAGCCGCAGGGCATCGTCACAGGTGGCGCAGCAGAGCAGTTCCTCTGCTGCCGCCGCGTCCAGCCCCTCTGCGGCGGCACAGGCCGTCAGAATATCCATGCGGCAGTCGCCGTAGCGGGAGTGGGTGTTCCACATACCGCCCGCCAGCTTCACCAGCTTGCCGATATGACCGATGAGCAGTGCCCCTCGGAAGCCCAACTCCCGGCACATCTCCAGCGCGTCGCCGATGAAGTTGGAGGTCATCACCGCCGTGGCGGGGTCGATGCCCATGGCGTCCTTGATATAGTCCGCGCCGTAGTTGCCGGGGGCCAGCAGCACATAGTCCGCGCCGCTCTCCCGCCGCTGCCGCAGCTCTACATGGATGGTGTCCACCAGCGCCTGCTCGCTCATAGGCTCCACGATCCCCGTGGTACCTAAGATGGAGATGCCGCCCTCAATGCCCAGCCGGGGATTGAAGGTCTTTTTCGCCAGCGTCTCACCATCGGGAGCGGAGATCATCACATACAGGCCGCCGGTGTATCCGAACAGGCCGCAGACCTCCTCCACGTTCTCCTGGATCATCCGGCGGGGTACAGAGTTGATGGCCGCCGCACCCACCGGCTGGTCAAGACCCGGCTTGGTTACCCGACCGATGCCCTGTCCGCCGTCGATGACAATGCCAACAGTCTCTGTTTTCCGCACCTCGGCATAGATCAGGGTGTCACGGGTGATATCCGGGTCGTCACCGCTGTCCTTCCGGATGGCACAGCGTACACAGTCCGGGGACAGATGGATGTTCTCCACCGCCAATGCCAGTTCCATGCCCTTAGGTGTCAGCAGGCGGATGGTCTCCTTTTTGCTGCCGCTCAGCAGCATCCACGCGGCGGCCTTGGCTGCCGCCGCGGCACAGGAGCCGGTGGTGTAGCCCAGACGGAGCTTTTTCCCGTCCCGCATCACAAATTCCTTCATGGCTTACCGCCTGATCTGGTAGAGCATGGCGTTGCAGATGGCCGCCGCTACGTTGCTGCCGCCCTTGCGGCCCCGTGCCACGATGTAGGGCGCGGCAGCAGCCTTGATGATGCGCTCCTTGCTCTCCACCACGTTCACAAAGCCCACCGGTACGCCGATGATGAGGGCGGGATGGAGCTTACCGGTCTCCATCAGCGCCTCCAGCGAGAAAAGCGCCGTGGGGGCGTTGCCGATGGCGAAAATGCAGGGCTTTTCCAGCGCCGCCGCCCGCTCCATAGATACGAAGGCGCGGGTCACGCCCCGCTCCTTGGCCTCCGCCGCCACATCCGCATCCGACATGAAGCAGTGTACCTCTCCGCCCAGCGAGGCGAGGATCGTCTTATTGATCCCGGCCTTGGCCATCTGCGTATCGGTGACGATGTCACAGCCCGCCCGCAGGGCGGCGATGCCCTTTTCCACCGCGTGGTCGGAAAAGGCCAGATTGTCCACATAGTCAAAGTCCGCCGTGGTGTGGATGACTCGCTTGATGACCAGCTCGTTTTCCGGGTCCAGCCGCCGGTCGCCCAGCAGCTCGGTGATGATGGCAAAGCTGCGCTTCTCGATATCCATAGGCTTCATCTGCTCCATCATAGCGTCTCCTTTCTGCAAGCCGCCAAAAAGCGCTGTGCCATGACGGGCTTGGCGTAAAAATGGAAGTGGGGGAAACCCGCGTACAGCGTGTCCGTGGCATACGCACAGCGCCACTGCTTGCCGGAGGGCTTTTCCGCCAGAAAAGCGCCGCCGGGCCGGGGGGTATCCCAGTGGTGGAATTCATGCATAGGTACCTGCTCTCCGGCGCGGCAGAGGAGGCTGTCCTCCTGCGCCGTGGCAGTGATGTAGCCGAACCGGGTCAGCTTTCCCGTGTCAAAGCAGTCACCGGGCAGCGCACCTGCCATGGCGTGGCCCGCGATGGACTGCGTCAGGTACATAAAGCCGCCGCACTCGGCGATGCAGGGCATTCCCGCGTGTACAGCGCCTCTGATCTGCCTGCGCAGGGTGTGGTTTGCCTCCAACTGCGTCGCATACAGCTCCGGGTAGCCACCGCCCAAGTACAGACCCTGCACGCCGTCGGGGAGCCGCTCATCCGCCAGCGGGCTGAAGGGTACCAGCTCCGCACCCAGCTGCCGCAGCAGGTCGAGGCTGTCCTCATAGTAAAAGCAGAACGCCCGGTCCCGCGCCACGCCGATACGCACCGGCGCGCCTGCCTCCGGCAGCACCGGCGGCGTAAAGTCCAGCGGCGGCGCGGCAGCCGCGCTTTCCAGCAGAGCGGCTATGTCCAGCGTTTTTTCCGCCTCAGCCGCCAGCTTGCGAAGCTTCTCTTGCAGGTCGGCTACCTCGTCCGCGGTGATGAGCCCCAGATGGCGGCTCTCCAACGCACACTCCGGCAGACGGGGCAGGTAGCCGCAGGCGCGGACGCCCAGACGGTTTTCCAGCTCCCGCGCCAGCGGGCCGTAGCTCATGGCGCTGCACCCGTTGAGGATGACGCCCCGGATACCGCTGTCCGGCGCGAAGCGGAGAAAGCCCTCCGCCGCCGCCAGAACCGACAGCGCCGCGCCCCGGGCGTTGACCACCAGCACCACGGGGCTTTCGGTTTCCCGCGCCGCCTCGTAGGTGCTGGCGCGGGTGGAGGTGAGGCCCAGACCGTCATAGTATCCCATGACGCCCTCGATCACTGTGATATCGCAGCCCTCGCCGTTGTGGGCCAGCAGATAGCGCATGGTGTCGCGGTCAAAAAAGAATGGGTCGAGGTTGGAGCTTTTCGCGCCGATGACCCGGCTGTGGAACATGGGGTCGATATAATCCGGGCCGCATTTTGCCGCGCCTACCCGCAGACCCCGCGTTACCAGCGCCTGCAAAACGGCGCAGGTGACGGTGGTCTTGCCGCAGCCGCTGTTGGTACCGGCCAGCACCAGCCGGGGGACTTTTTGCTCCATAGCGCCCTCTCAATCCGCCACGATGGTGGCAAAATAGCTGATCTCCTCCGGCAAGTGCCGCAGATCGGTGTAGACCTGCTCTGTCTCCAGCCCGCAGTCCGCCACCATCCCGGCGTTTGCCGCCATACCGCGGCGCTCCAGCGCCGCCGCCGTCTCGTGGATGGCCTTGCCGGACTTCATGATGACCTTCGTTCCCGGCAGCGCCAGCGCGTTGTCCAGCTCGGCGCTGCCCGGCAGGATGTGGAGAGGCTCGTCCATACGGGTGAGACTGCGTCCCAGCCGAGCCGCCACGGCGCAGAAGCTGGTGACGCCGGGACACATCACCGTTTCAAACCCGTCAGCGCGGATGCGCTCCAGAATATAGCAGGCCGTGGCGTACACGGACACGTCGCCCAGATTCACCATGGCCACGTCCCGCCCCGCCGCCAGCTCGGCTTCGATAGCGGCTGCCGCCGTGCGGTAGCTGTCCTCTCGTACCGCTGCGTCATGCGCCATGGTGAAGTCCAGCGGCAAGACGGTCTTGCCCTGCATATCCACCGCCCCGGCGGCAATGTCCAGCGCCAGCATCCGTCCGGACTTCATCCGGGGAGCCGCGATAACGTCACACGCCTCCAGCACCCGGCACGCCTGCCGGGTCAGCAGTTCCGGGTCGCCGGGACCCACGCTGACGGCGTAAAAAACGCCCTGTTTTTCCATGATAGCACTCCTTACGGTACGAATTCCAGACTGTCGAAGCAAGGGTCGTACTTCCCGTGCTCCATTTGGTACAGCTTTGCGATATACGCCCGTGTAAAGATCTCCTCCGGCGGGCCGATGCGGTCAATCCTGTCGCCTGCCACGCACACCACGGTGTCGGAGATGCGCTCCGCCAGCTCCAACTCGTGGAGCGACAGCAGCACCGCCAGATCGTTTTCCCGCACCATGCGCTTGAGTACCGTCAAAAGCTCCAGCTTGTAGCGGATGTCCAGAAAGCTGGTGGGCTCATCCAGCACGATGATCTCCGGCTCCTGACACAGCGCCCGCGCCAAGAGGATGCGCTGGCGCTGCCCATCGCTGATGGCGGAGAAGGGGCGGTCGGCAAACTCCATGCCGCCTACCTGCTCCAAGGAGCGCTCCACGATGGCCTGATCCTCCGGCTGCAAAATGCCCAGCCGCCCGGTATAGGGATAGCGGCCGCTGCTCACCACGTCCCGACAGGTCATCAGCTCCGGTTCCATGCGGGCCGTCATCAGAATGGCCATGCGCCGGGCGATCTCATTGCGGCTGCGCGCCTCCATGGCCTTTCCATCCAGAAACACCGTGCCGGACACCTTGGAGAGCTGGCCGATAATGGTTTTCAATATAGTGGATTTTCCCGAGCCGTTGGGGCCTATCAGCGTGACGATCCTGCCCCGCTGTACATGGAGGGCGATGTCCTCGATCAGAGGCTTGCCGTGGTAGCCCACGGTCAGGTCTTTTGTTTCCAGATATGCCATACTCACGCCGCCTTTCTGTGGATCATCATGTAGATCACGATGGGTGCGCCGAATACCGCCGTGACGGAGCTGATGCTCACCTCTGTGGGGGCAAAGGCGGTGCGGGCGATGAGGTCGCAGAACAGGCAGAACACGCCGCCGCCCAGAAAGCAGGCCGGGATCATGACGAGCGGCTCCGCCGATTTGAACAGGGATTTCATCAGGTGCGGCACGGCGATGCCCACAAAGGAGATGGGGCCGGCAAAGGCCGTGACGCAGGCGGACAGCACACTGGACAGCAGGATCAGCGCCGTCCGGAAGGCCCGCAGCGGCACGCCCATGTTCTGGGCGTAGACCTCGCCCAGCTGGTACGCCCGGATGGGCTTGGAGAGCAGGAAGGTCAGCAGCAGTGTGATGCCGCAGACAACGGCCATAGTCTTTACGTTGTCCCAGCTCATGCCGGAGAAGGAGCCGAGAGACCAGTTGTGCAGATTCACGATGCTGGAATCGTCGGCAAAGGTCACGAGAAAATCTGTCAGTGCCGAGCAGATATAGCCGATCATCACGCCGCAGACCACCAGCAGGCTCATGCGCTTGACCCGCTGGGAGATCAGCAGCACGAAGCCCATGGACACCATGGCGCCTACGAACGCCGCCGCAATGAGGATGGCGGAGGAGGTGGTCTTGCCCTGGCTCAGCAGCGCCAGCATGGCCACGCACACCGTCATCTTTGCGCCGGAGGAGATGCCCAGCACGAAGGGTCCTGCGATAGGGTTGTGGAAGAAGGTTTGCAGCAGATAGCCGGACAGGGACAGCGCCCCGCCCAGGACCAGCGCCGACAGAAGCCGGGGCAGACGGATCTTCATGATGATCTGGCTCTGTGTAAAGTCCACATCGCCGCCCAGCAGGATCCGCCATATTTCAGACGCGGAAAGAGAAACGCTTCCCGCAAAAATGTTCCAAATCAAAAAGACAAGCAAAAGCAGGAGGAGCAACAAAAAGCCTCCCCAGATGCGAAGTGTTCGGGTCCTCTTCATGCCGCTCCTCCTTATGATGTAAAAAATACTCACTTCATCCGTGTCAGAAAGTGAAATGCCGTATCCGGCGCATCGTTCAACGCATGGTTGACGTCCAGAATGAGATCGCTCAGCTCCAGCGACTCCTGATAGAAGTTCTTGGTCAGGCACCACACATTACCGCTCTTGACGGCCTTGAAGTCGGCCATCAGCGGATCCAGTGCCACCAATTCGTCCAGCGTGTGCAGCTCGCCGTCGATGATGCTGTTGTAGATCAGCACATCGGCGTCCACCGCGCCGTTGTAGAAGGATTCCATCTGGATATTGATGGTGGACTGTGCGTTGTCCTCCGCCGACTCATCGAAGGAGACATAGTTGCCGCCTGCGATGGCGACGCATTTCGCCACATAGTCCGTGGACTTGCGGACGTTTACAGCGCCGCTGCTGGTGATGTAGAAAAACGCCACGGTCTTGCCTGTGGGCTGCTGCTCCAGCACGTCCGCCACGCTGTCCATCTTTGCGTTGAACAGCGCCTCGGCCTCGTCCTCTTTGTCCAGCAGCGCTGCGTACAGCTTGATCCACTCCATCCGGCCCAAGGGTTGGGTCTCGTAGCTGGATGTCTCCACCAGCACAGGGATACCCAGCCGCTCCAACTGCTCCAGCACCGCCGGAGAGTGATAGATCATGGTGTTTTCCACCGCCAGATCGCAGCCCTGCGACAGGATCAGCTCATAATCCGGCTCGGAGTACTTGCCGGCGTATACCAGCGCTCCGCTGTCCATGGCGTCCTTGGCACGCTGGATATACCAGTCCGACTGCTTTTTACCGCTGAGGGTGATGCAGTCGATGGCGTTCAGCTTGTCGAAGTAGTCCATAGCGGCGGCGGCTACCAGATAGATCTGGTCCAGCGGCTGCTGCAAAACGGTGACGCCGGAGGGGATCCCCTCGGGTACCGCTGCGCCCTCCGCCACCAGCAGGTACACCCGGTCATTGTTGATGGTGATGCGTTTGTAGCTCTCTCCGGCGTACTCCACAGTGAACTGCTCCGCGTAGCGCAGGGACATGGTACGGTCAAAGACCAACTCATCCCACGATACGGAGGCGGTTTGTCCGTCTGTTTTGGCGGGAGCGTCAGCCGCGCCGCAGGCGCAGAGGGACAAGACCGTCAGCGCCGCCAGCAGCCCGGCGAGAAAACGCCTCACTGGGCGGCCTCCACAGCGGTGGAGGAATCGAAGGTCAGAGTGTACTCGATCTCGTGGGGGGTGCTCATGGCGGTGGTATCGCCGATCACCGTCAGCGGGGTATCCAGCGCCCGCACGGGGATCTCAAAGGTGGAGCCGCCCTCGGTGGTGAGAACGTCATAGCGCTGACCGTCCACCAGCATATAGTCGTACTTCTCACTGCTCCACACGATGGTGGCGGTGGCAGTGCCGTTCTCCACCTTCAGGGTGCAGGGGGTCAGCACATGGGACTTACCGGAGCCGCCCTCGAAGCCTACCTCAATGGTGTAGGTGCCGTCCGCCAATGCGATGGCGGCAGTGTCATCGCCGTCATCCTCCTTCAGGACAGGGTTGGAGACGGACACCTTGTGGTCATACCATACGCCCTTCTTGCCGATGAGGGCCACATCGAACTCCTCATCCAGCGCGGGAACGGGGATATCAAAGCCATTGACCGTTTCAGTCAGACCGTCGGGATAGGTGACGGTGTCCTTGGTGGGCTGGAGCAGCGCGGCGCCGTCCTTCTGGGCGTCCTCCTTCAGACCGGGGAACAGATTGACGATGCTGGTAGAGGCCAGACTGACGTGGATGGTCATCTGGCCGTCCTTCACGGTCAGCACGCCTTTGCCGTCGCAGGTCTCGTTGGCGTGGAACATGCTGCTGTCGGTATTGAAGTCGGCGGTGTATACACCGTCCGCCAGAGCGGGCTGGTCAGGCGCATCGTTGCCGGAGGCATCGGCCTGCTGCTGTCCGCAGCCCACCAGCAGCGCTGCCATCATCAGAACAGCCAGCAGAAAGGAAAAAATTTTCTTCATAGTTAAGCCCTCCTTGCTTTGAAAAAGGCTCCGAGGCGATGGTATACCGCCCCGGAGCCCGTTCAGTCCTTGTTACGCGATGGCGTCAATGGCAGCCTTGGTGTGGGCCACATAGAGGGCCTGCACGTCCGCGATACGGCCCAGACCGGAGATCTGGCAGTTCACGGTGAAGCCGGCGGCCTCAAACATGGTCTTCCAGGAGTCATCGTCAGCACCGGCCATGTCGTTGTTGGCATGGTCGCCAGCCACGACCATCAGGGGACGCAGCACCACGGTGGTGTAGCCGGCGTTCTTGACGGCCTCGATCACGGCCTCGCAGGAGGTCTCCTCAGGCTCGCCCTCCACGGTGCCCACGAACACGTTCTCGTAGCCCAGCTTGGCCATCTGGGTAGCCATCTGGCTGTAGGTGACCTTGGCCACATGAGCCGTACCGTGGCCCATCAGCACATAGGCAACACCGGCATCCTTGGCGGCAGCGGTGGACTCATAGCCGCTCTCCTCGAGGGCAGCAGCCACGACGGCCTTGGCGGCGGCTTCCTTGTCGGCGTTGATAACGGTGGCATCGTCGCCCACCTCGCCCAGCAGGGGCTCGGCGATCTCAACGGAGTCAAACTGGTCGCGAACCTTGTCGATGGCGGCGCACATCTCGTCGTACTCAGCACCGTGCATCAGATGGGTGGGCTGCACCACCAGCTGCTTCACACCGTTGGCGACAGCGCGCTCCAGAGCCTGGTCCATGTTGTCGATCTTCTCGCCGTCACGGGCCTGGATGTGGTTGATGATGATCTGCGCGGTGAAAGCGCGGCGCACGGACCAATCGGGATTGGCCTCCTGCAGGGCATCCTCAACGCTCTTGATGTCGGCTACGCGGCTGTCGTTGAAGGAGGTGCCGAAGGACACCACCAGCAGCTCCTTCTCGCCGATCTCGTCCTGGTTGCGGGGATCGTCCTTGGACGCGTCACCGGTGTCCAGACCGAAATAGTCGGGGCTGGCTTCCTCACCCTCCACCAGAGCCTTCTGGGCGTCGGTCAGGGCATCCCAAGCGGCCTTGGCGGCCTCACACTGGGCGTCGGTCTCCTCGGTGCGCTCCTGTACGTAGATGGCGTCGATCAGAGCGGCAACCTTGTCGGCGGCGGCCTTGTCGGTTTCCTCAGTGTTCACATTGTTGTTGTCAGCGTCGTTGGTGTCGGCAGCATTGTCCTTGTTGCCGCAGGCGGTCAGCATGCTCATCAGCATCACAGCCGCCATCAGAAAGGCAAGTGCTTTCTTCATGGGGGATCTACCTCTTTCTAAAATATTTGTTCTGAAAGAAATATAAAAACGGCTGCGTCTCACACAGCCGCCCTCGGTGCTTCTTACTACATACACATCCGTGCGGTCCACCGCGCCGGATCATAAGTTCGTAGGAAAACCAACCTGTTGGCAGCAGGCTTGAGATTCCACACACAGGCAGGTCTCCTGACTTCGTTCATCGCGGCATTGCCCTTCCCAGTTTCCCAGTGGATTGCAGGGCCGCTCCCGTACACAGTGACTGCATCGTTCCGGATTCGCACCGGATTCCCTTTTCATCTGCTTTTGGGCAGACACCTCTGTGCTACAACTTTATATTTTTCCAGACAGCGGGATTATATCACATTTTGTCGAATTGTCAATCCGTTCTGATGGCGGATATCTAAAATCTATTGATTCGTGCATGCCGGATTTGCTGTTATTGCAATGTATTCTCCCCACAGCGATTGCAAGGAGCAGAGAAGCACCTTGCCGCCTCTCTGCTCCCTCACTTGCTTGTTTATTTTTGGGTATTTTCTTCATCGTCCAGCAGGTCGGTCATATTCCGCAGGCTGATGCCCAGCGTCGACCCGTTGTGCAGCAGTGCCGAGGTGGTGGGCGGCAGTACCCCCGCCACACCCAGCGCGATCAGCGTCAGGTTGAAGCCCACGATGAACCGGTAGCTGCCGTGGATACGCTCCATCAGTGCCTGACTGAGCTTACGCAGCGTTACCAGCGCAAACAGATCCTCCGAGGAGACGGTGATGTCGGCGATCTCCCGGGCGATAGCCGCGCCGGTGGAGATGGCGATGCCCGCGTCCGCCTCCGACAGGGCAGGGGAGTCGTTGACGCCGTCGCCCACCATGATAACGGTGTGTCCCTTTTCCTTTTCCTGCCGGATAAACGCGGCCTTGTCCTCCGGCAGCACCTCTGCGTAAACGGCGTCCACGCCCACCTCGGCGGCCACAGCCTCCGCCGTGCGGCGGTTGTCGCCGGTCATCATCACCACATTGGCAAAGCCGCTCTCGTGCAGCGCCCTTACCGCCTCCCGCGCCTCCCGGCGCAGAGGATCGTGGATACAGATGACCGCCGCCAGCTCCCCGTCCATGCAGAGATACAGGTGGGAATACGCGGCGGGCAGCGCGTCAAATTTCGGCTGCTCTCCCGCCGGGATGCGGCAGCTCTCGTCCTCAAAGACGAAGTGGGCGCTGCCGATAATGACCTTCTTGCCCTCCACCATACTGGAGATGCCGTGGGCCACCACATACTGCACCTGTGAATGGTACTCCTCGTGGGTGAGCCCGTGCCGCTTTGCCTCCGCCACCACGGCGTTTGCCATGGAATGGGGGTAATGCTCCTCCAGACAGGCGGCAAGGCGCAGCATTTCCGCCTCGTCGTGTCCGCCGAAGGGAATGACCGCCGCCACGGTGGGCGTCGCATAGGTCAGCGTGCCGGTCTTGTCGAACACAATGGTGTCCGCCTTGGCCACCGCCTCCAAAAAGCGTCCGCCCTTGACGGAGATGTGATAGCCGCTGCTCTCCCGCATGGCGGACAGCACCGCGATGGGGATGGCCAGCTTCAGGGCGCAGGAGAAGTCCACCATCAGCACCGCCAGCATTTTCGTCACGTTCCGGGTCAGCAGATACGTCAGTACCGTGCCGCCCAGCGTGTAGGGTACCAGCCTGTCCGCCATCCGGGACGCCTTGTCCTCGGCGGTGGATTTCAGCTTCTCCGACTCCTCGATCATGCGAACTACCCGGTCATACCGCCCGCTGCCGGAGGATTTCTCCACGGAGATGACGCACTCGCCCTCCTCCGCCACCGTTCCGGCATAGACGGGACTGCCGGGGTGCTTCGCCACGGGCATGGACTCGCCGGTGAGGGAGGACTGGTTCACCATGGCCTCGCCCTCCACCACCCGGCCGTCCAGCGGGATCATGCCGCCGGTGCGGATCACGATACGGTCCCCCGGCTTCACGTCGGTGATCTTCGTCAGCACCTCGGCGCCGTTTACCTGCTGCCAGACGCTGTCCACCCGCAGGCTCATGGCGGAAGCGAGGTCGGCCACGGACTTTTTGTGGGTCCACTCCTCCAGAATTTCGCCTAAATGCAGCATGAACATGACAGAGCCTGCGGTGGCAAAATCGCCCCGTGCCATGGACACCGTAACGGCGGTGGCATCCAGCACGGCGACGGACAGTTTGCCGTGCCACAGTGCCGAAAGCCCCTCCCGGATGTACTTTACGGAGCGGAGCAGTGCCAGCGCCGTGGTGATGGGTACAGGCAGAAACAGCTTGGAGACGCACCGCCGCATGACGGCGACCGCCAGCTTGTCCTCAAACTCCCGGTTCAGCGCACGGGAGGTATGCTCCGGCACCAGCTCCATGGCCTCCGCCTCGGCGAAGGAGAAACGTGCCAGCGTACGGAGTATGCTTCCACGCTCCGCGTCATAGAGCACCACCGCGTCCTGCGTCCGGTCGTAGACTTTGACGGAGCGCACGCCGTCCACCGCCAGCAGATAGTATTCCAGCACATCCGCCTGGGATAAGCTCATCCGCCCGCAGCACAGGTGTACCCGCAGCCGCCCCGGTAAATCATGTAGGATCGTGCATTTCATGGATCACTCCGCCTTGGCTTCCTCCGCGGAAGCGTCCTCCACCACAGCGGCGGCCTCCGCCTCTGCGCGGCATTCGTTGATGGCCTTCGCATCGGCGTAAACATCCTCCGCACCCTCACGCACCGCCGTGACCGTTTTCATCACGCCTTCCTTGGCACGCAGTGCGGCTGCAGTGGTGTGGGCGTAGACTTTCTTGGCATCCTTGCTGCCCAGCAGCTTGATACCCGCTGTGCCGAACAGCACACCTGCTGCAAATAAACCGATTTTTTTCATAATGATTGTCCTCCTATATAAAATATATATGTCAAACCGATGGCCGCGATGGCGGCATCGGAATGATCTTACTGTTTCTTCTTTCCGAAGCTGCTCTCAAAACAACGGTGTAATCAACGCCCATATGTCCCAAGGCATCCCGGTGTATTTCATTACCTGCCGCCGAATTTGATCCTCACGATCTGCATCTTCATCATTCCGTCACCGACTTTGGCAAGGAAACGGAAAAATCTGCTGACAGAGGGGTCTTTCAAATCATTGTAGCCCAACATATAGCTCCGGCTGGAGACCTGCAAGCGGCTGTCCCACGCCCCGATCTCTTGGGGAGCGTCCGAAACCGCGAAATATGCGCCGACATCCTTGATTTTCGCGCTTTTGAGCCATGTTTTTGCAATCATCTTCACCGCCGTCCGATTTGCAGCGTCAAACACCAGCACACCGCCGGGGAAGGCGTCTGCCATACCCTGCACAAGAGCTTTGACCTGCTCGGTCAGGAAGTAATAGAACACGCCGGAGGCAAAGAATACCGCACCGTTTGAAGAGTCAATTTTTCTAAACCATTCGGTATTGTTCAAATCGCATGGGATATTTTCCTCACGCTCCCCGGCGGGCAAAAGCTCGTTACGCACGGCTATGACATCGGGAAAGTCCAGATTGTAAATGTTACAGCTGCCGTTGTCGCAGCTTCTTCCAGTGCTGTCCAGCCCGCAGCCCAGATTGACCACCGCCGCATTGGGGTGGCCTTTCAGATAATCCTGCACCTCAAAAGCAAGGTCATTCTGCCGCATGGCCACCTCAAGCGAGCCGAAACGCTGCATCAGGCCGCGGGAGTTTTTCTCCGCCTCTGAAAAATCGTAGTCGATCTCGTTAATCAGCCGCACCGCCGTTTCATCTTGAAAAAGGTTTGGGTACAGCTCCGTGCATAGTTTCCGGGAATAAAGCGGAATGACCAGCGTTTCCTGCACGGTGTTTTTCTCAATTTTATATTTCGTGGGTATCACTCACTTTCTGATAAATGGCAGTTCCGGCATACAGTCACGCTCGGCGATGTGTGCCAGCATTTCGGCGAACCCCTTTGGATCGCGAATCTGATATTGCATGTGATCGTATCCCTCAAACACGGGATAATGGCCGCAGGGGTAGGCTTCCATCACTGCTTGACGGTATTTGAAATGCTCCTCTTTGCTGCCGAACTCGAAATAAGTATGCTTTTGCAGCTTCTCGGGAAGCGGCGGAAATGGTTTATCCTCCAGACTGTCCGAAATCTGCCGCCGCAAATTTGCATAGGTCAGATTTTTCCCTGCGTCTATAAAATACGACTTTATGGAATCGTCGTCACACCACAGTATCTTTTTCAGCGTACCGCCCTTCGACCAATATAGGCTCTTGATGGCAAAATACAGAAACGGCGTCATGATACGGCGCGTGCCCTTTCCGATTTGGGCGAACTGCCCGCCGTCAAAGAAAGCGTGCTCCACGGGCAGCTTCGTCTGCGTCAGAAACGCCATGGCAAGGTCTGCACCGATGGAAGAAGCGACCACCATCGCCAGCGTCTCCACGCCCTGTCGATGCAGAAAGTCCTCCACCTGCCGTATTTCGTCCAGCTTGCTGACATATTTCTGTCCCTCGCAGTAAACGGTGGAGGTGGGCAAGATACAGAAATATCGATCCTGCAAATACCTCGCAATCGGTTCGCTGCTCGCTCCTGTCACACCCATTGCATGAAAGAACAGCACGGCAGGATTCCTCCTGTCGCCGTATGTTTGAAACAGCATTTCTATCGCCTCAGCTTTCCATAAAAAGCATCATGATTGCCGCTAGTGCTGCCGAAATGACCGCCATACCAATTGGGCCGAACAGCCACTTTTTGCCCTTATCCTTGGCTGTAATGTAGGGTTTCAGGTCTTCCGTTCCCGGAATTTCCCATGCGTTCGTATGTCCTACCCAATAGCCGTCAACCCAAAATCGGTCTATGAGATTCATAACGGACAGTATGACCAGCAGCTGCCAGAAGCCCGTAAGAAACCCCCGCGCACCGTTCACCGCATAGACGCAGACCAGCACATAGGCAATGTAGCCGGGGACGCAGACAGCTTTGAAAATCAAAGCATTTCGCTTGATTTTCGCGTGTGTTGTAAGTCCCAGCGTTACGCACCGCTCCTGCACCTCCTGGCTGTAAAGATGCACCATGCCCACCGCGCCCTTGCGGATACCGATGGCGCAAACCAAAATGAGCAGAACGCCAAGTCCTATGCCTTCCAAAATCACCTGTAAAATCATCATTTACTTCCTTATCCCAGCGCCACATCCAGCGTCATCATCACGCTGAAGCCAACGGCAAAGAACACCGTTCCGAGGTTGGAGTGCTTTCCCTGTGACATTTCGGGAATCAGCTCCTCCACCACCACATAGAGCATGGCTCCTGCGGCGAAGCTCAGCAGATACGGCAGCGCCGGGATCACCAGCTGCGCCGCGAGAATCGTCAGCACCGCGCCGATAGGCTCCACCACGCCGGAGAGCACGCCGCCGAAAAACGCCTTGCCCTTGCTCTCACCCTCCGCCCGCAGGGGCATGGAGATGATCGCTCCCTCGGGGAAATTCTGAATGGCGATGCCGAGCGACAGGACAAGTGCGCTTGCCGCCGTGATCTGCGCGTTCCCCGCGAGAAAGCCCGCGTACATCACACCCACCGCCATTCCCTCCGGAATGTTATGCAGGGTCACTGCCAGCACCATCATGGTGGTGCGGCCCAGCCTGCTTTTCGGGCCCTCCGCCTGATTGCTGCCCACGTGAAGGTGGGGGATCAGATGATCGAGCATAAGTAAAAACAGCACGCCGACCCAGAAACCGATAAAGGCGGGAAGGAAGGACAGCTTGCCCATGCCCTCCGACTGCTCGATGGCGGGGATCAGCAGGCTCCATATGGACGCCGCCACCATCACCCCGGCGGCGAAACCTGCGAGCGAGCGCTGCACCAGATTGCCAAGGGATTTTTTCATAAAGAACACGCAGGCCGAGCCCAGTGTTGTACCCAAGAAAGGGATCATGATTCCGATGAAGGTTTCCATTCGTCTCACCGCCTTTGCATTGCAGTGCTATTTGTTTCTTCGATAGCCCGCCTCGTCTCTGTATTCGGGATGTTCCTTTAAGTATGGGTCTTTATCACCGCAGATGGTATAATCGCATCGGCAGCCGTCCACGCAGGTAGTCGTCCGCACCAGCCTTGCATGGAGCAGCTCCATGGACGCATAGTCCACATTACACAGGGCGGGCATGATGTCCGTAAGACCGTGCCGGATGGCGAACTCCGCTGCCGGACACGATGTAAACTCATAATAGATGGGCTTGTCGGTTTCATAAGGCGCAACCGACATCTCGTAATCGTGCCATTTGTCGCAGCCGCCTTTCGCCCGCACAAACGCTCTATACATCAGCTTCCTCCAGAACAGCTTGTTGCAGTCCACGAACCGCAGCCTGCGGAAGATCGGCAGGATCAGGTTTTCCTCCATCTCCTCGATCTCGCGGAAGGATGTGACAGCTTTGCAGACCACATAATAGCTCATGATGGCGATGCAGTCGTAGGTGCCGCCTACGCCGTTGTGGAAGTTCCGTTTGCCGCCCAAATCCGTGCGCCAGTCGGAGAGGAAGTCCGCATACTGCCGCTGTACCTTTTCCCATATCGTCTCCCGCTCCGCTTCCGGATAGTGCAGGGCGATTTTCGCCAAGATTTCTTTCTTACAAGGCTTTGAATACAGCACATGGCATTTGCGGTCAAATAGGAGCTTCTTGTCCTTCACCTGTCTGCTCTTCCCTCATTTCCGCGCCGTGATGCAGAGCCAGCTTTTCTTTTTGTGTATCTGCACATCGTGAAAGCCCGCCTGCTCCAGATACGTCTTCAGCTCGGTATCCTTGTAGATGGTCATGCCGCCGATGATCTCCGTCCACTTCTCGTCCTTGCCCGAGTCGCCATTGCTCTCGTTGCAGATGAGAAAGGTCCCGCCGGGCTTCAGTACCCGATAAACTTCCCGGAAGCACCGCGGCAGGTCAGGCCAGAAATAGACGGTTTCAAAGGCTGTAATGGTGTCAAACCAGTCGTCCGCAAACACCATATCCGCCACACTGCCCTGTAGAACGGTGCAGCGACCCTCCGCGATGGCGGCCTCGTTGACCTTTTTTGTTTTCTCCACACTGACGGGCGAATAGTCGATGCCCTTGACAATGCCCTGTGGGCATTTTTTCAGCAGCCTTTTCATGTTCGCACCGCCGCCGCAGCCACAGTCCAGCACCCTGGCGTCCGGCGCGGCATCCAGAAATTGAAGCCCCCATCGCGCCACAGGGTTGTGACCCAGATTCATCATGGCAACCATGAGTTTCCCGCCAAAGCCTTCGGGCTTGCGGGTATTTTCAAAGAATGGCATATCACACCTCAGATTTCACACATTCCGCATAGGTCAACGGGAAGGATGCTTTCAGAACAACGCTTTTCCGCACCGTCCAGCCGTTCCGCCGCAGGAAGCACAGGTATTCCTCGCTCGTCCACCTGCTGTGGAGAGGGAAGCCTGCCAGCTTCATGAAAAAGGCTTTGACCTTGCCGGAAAACGAGTTTCCCG
>ENA-UAOV01000089-UAOV01000089.1-human-gut-metagenome-genome-assembly--contig:-NODE-89-length-50796-cov-11.789913_pt1 | contig 50796 bp, 39 predicted proteins | sample MGYA00243472_ERZ654562 | MGnify/ENA primary metagenome ERZ654562 (study PRJEB26926, sample SAMN06164391) | human gut metagenome | biome: ENVO:00009003; feature: ENVO:2100002; material: ENVO:00002003... | reverse complement strand
GCATCCTGGGGCTGTATTCGGTCCCAAGGGTTTGGCTGTTCGCCAATTAAAGCGGCACGCGAGCTGGGTTCAGAACGTCGTGAGACAGTTCGGTCCCTATCTGTTGCGGGCGTAAGAGATTTGAAGGGAGCTGTCCTTAGTACGAGAGGACCGGGATGGACGTACCTCTGGTGCACCAGTTGTCCTGCCAAGGGCATAGCTGGGTAGCTATGTACGGACGAGATAAACGCTGAAAGCATCTAAGCGTGAAACTCTCCCTAAGATGAGATCTCTCATCCTTTATGGAGTAAGGGCCCAGAAAGACGATCTGGTTGATAGGCCGGAGGTGGAAGTACAGTAATGTATGCAGCTGACCGGTACTAATAGCCCGAGGGCTTGACCTACAATAATGCAGGCAATCTAAGCCTTCTCCCATCTGACTTCTTTGTTCGGTTTTCAGGGTACAAGTAAAATAGGAAGTTGGTGCTGATTAGGGCGAGGGTCCACCCGTTCCCATCCCGAACACGGAAGTTAAGCTCGCTTCTGCTGACGATACTTGGCTGGAGACGGCCCGGGAAAATAGGTAGCGCCAACACTCCTCCTTAGCTCAATGGTAGAGCATTCGGCTGTTAACCGAAGGGTTGTTGGTTCGAGCCCAACAGGGGGAGCCAAAGGGTGAGCCGCCATCCGTAAGGTGGCGGCTCATTTCTTATTCAGGTCAGCCGCGTAGACTTGGGCCTTTAGCTCAGTTGGTTAGAGCAGACGGCTCATAACCGTCCGGTCCCGGGTTCGAGTCCCCGAAGGCCCACCACACAGGGGTATAGCTCAGTTGGTAGAGCAGCGGTCTCCAAAACCGCGTGTCGAGAGTTCGAGCCTTTCTGCCCCTGCCAAAAGAAGCCATGACGTTGTCATGGCTTCTTTTTTTGCGCCGGTGGCTCCGCTTTTGCGGCAGATGCCCGCGCAGCCGGCCACAGGCGGCGGGAAAATGCCGGAATTGTGCGGAGAGACGGCCTTTGACACACGATGCTCCGGGTTTTGTCGATATTAAATAGAAAAAAACGGGAAATTTTGTGCGGAAATAAAGTTGATTGTTTGTCGAAATGGTGCTATGCTATCCCGTGTATATCCAGAAAAGGGAAATCACCCCGCAATGGGACGATTTCCCAGCCCGCGCAGGTGCAAGGGGCGCCTGCATTGGAGGGAGATTCCGGCAGAAAAGGGTACCCTTTTCCCGTTTCAACCCAGTTGAAACGATGGCTTTTCCGCATGGGACGGCGTCCCGCGCGGCGGAGCCTGCCACTGATCCGCAGGGGGTGCGGACTCGCCGGTGCAGTGCCGCGGGCACGGTGCGGACAGCGCATAGCATGATTCCGCAGACAGACCAAAAAATCACATGAAAGGATGGGGGAACATGAACAAAACAAGAATGGGCAAAAGAGCGGCGTCATTACTGCTTTCGCTGGTAATGATGCTGTCTCTGCTGCCGACGGCGGCGTACGCTGCGATGGCGGACGGCGTCGACACCCAGGGCGCGATCGTCTCCGGAAACGGAACGGACGTGTCCGACGACAGCAACAGCAGCGGTGGCACCGGTGACTTGCAGGTCGAAGACAGCGAGAACAGCGGTAACACCGGCGACCAGCAGGTCGGAGGCAGCAGCGGCAGCGGCACGGCGGATGATACCGCCGGTGCTGAGGGCGGCGCCGATACCACCGGTGCTGAGGGCGGAAACGATTCCACATCGGTCACTCCCAGCAATCGAGTCGAGGTAAACGGCACCGTCTACGCCACGCTGGACGAGGCCATCGCAGCGGCGGAGCCTGTCAATGGCGTCATCACCTATGAGATTTACGGCAAAGTGGAAGCGAATTCTACTGAGTCGTGGATAGAGGTGCTGAAGGCCGGCCTGACGGACGTTACGAAGGTAGCTTTCGTAGGCATGACCAATGACGCGGAGATCAGTATCACGAACTCCACTTCTGTTCTAGCGGACCAGAATTATGACATTGATGTCAGTTTCGTGGACCTGACTCTGTCTCACAGCAACGGGGCTTGGGTGGGTGATCTCGGTCATGCGACCGAGTATTTTACCTGCGTCCTGCGCAATACGGATGCGGCGAACAACACCGTAACGTACACCAACTGCACGTTCCCCAATGGCGCGTGCAACAACCAGTACGGCAAGACGGTGTTTGACACCTGTGAGTTTACTAATACCACCAGCGGCAAGTACAACCTGTGGAACTACGGCGGCACCACTGAGATTACGAAGTCCGCTTTCACGGGTACTCGCGGCATCAAGACCTATAATGAGGGCACTCTGGCAGAGTCCCCCGAGGTTGCGATCAAGGACACGACCTTCACCGGCTTGACGGAGAAGGCGGCAATTGTGGCCTCTAAGCCTACGGACATCAAACTGGACAGCATCAGCGCCACTGAGTGCACTAAGGGTGTTTTTCAGAAGGATATCGAGGGTTCCGCTGATGCCGAGAAGGTAACTATCGAGGCTAATGGCAGCGGCATCAGCGGCAACTTTAATGTTACGGCTGAGAAGACCACTGAGGCAGCAAAAGATGAGTTCAACATCACGGCAGGCTCTTTCACTGCCGAGGTGCCTAGCGACTACTGCGCCGAAGGCTTCACCATTGAGAAGAAGGCGGATGGCAGCTATGGCGTCAAGGAAAATCAGCCTTCCGCCAACGTGGCCAAGGTGGGCGACACCGAGTACGCCACACTGGAGGCTGCCATCGCGGCACTGAGCAGCAGCAGCTACACCCTGGAGCTGCTGGACGGGTCCGCTTGGGACGCGGCCACCCCTGTATACTGGGCTGCCGGTACGCAGAGCGGCTATGTTGCCACGCTGGCGGATGCCCTGACCGCGGCCTATAAGGCCAACGCCGGTGCCATCACCATCGTGTGCCGCCCCGACGCGGATGTAGGCACCATGACCCACGGCCATGTGGCGGACGATATCACCATCTACGGCAATAACGCCTATATTTCCAGCGGCGAGTGTGAGCTGGAGGTCGACACCTTCATGTACAGCCGCGACACCGGCAAGCAGGTCACGACCGGCGGTGCTTATCTGGACAAGGACATCACCGTCACGGCCTATGAGCTGGACAATCTGGGCGTGTGGGGTGAGCGGCACACCGATCATAAGGTGACTGTGAACCTGACCGACTGCGACACCGTCAAGGGTATCACCGTCCAGCGCGTGTACATCAGCGGCACCACCGGCGTGAACGACATCACGCTGACCGGCTGCGACTTTGGCACAAAGGCTACTTCCGTCTACTCCAATGCGGACGGCAATGTGGTCATCGACAATTGCTCCTTCACGGGGGCACAGGTGCCGGTGAACTTCAACCACAAGGCAAACGGTACGCAGACTGTTGCCGTCCAGAACAGCACGTTCACCAACTGCGGCGACAACGGTGATTGGGAGCAGTTCGCTGCGCCCGTGCGCTTTGTCAACAGCGGCAGCGGCACGATGACCACCACCGTGGCCACCTGCACCTTCGCCGGCACGGTGGGCAGCAACGGCGACATCCTGCTGGGCGATGGCCGCGAGGGCCAGAAGTCCAACGATGTGGCGCTGACTGTGGAGAGCACCGAGGCCACTGTGCAGGCGCAGCAGCCGGGCTACTACGGCAAAGACGGCACGACGGACGCAAGCAAGCAGGGCACGAAGACTGTCGCGGCTGGCGATAAGCTGACCACCAGCGTAACGCAGCTGATGCCCAGCGAGACGACCACCTACGTGGCAGAGGTCAAGGGCGTCAAGTACGAGACCCTGCAGGCAGCTATCGACGCGGCCGCTCAGAATGCGACCGTGACCCTGCTGGCGGACACCCGCGAGAATGTCACCATAAGCACGCGTGGGCTGACCCTCGACCTGAACGGTCACACCCTCAACGGCGGCACCGAGAAGGCCGCGCCCGCGCTGACCGTTACGAACCGCGTCACCGTCAAGGACAGCAGCGCGGCGAAGACCGGTACCATCATGCGTGAGGATACCGCGGAGAACTCCGGCGTCAGCTCCCACTATGTCATCGACATTCAGGGAGCCGGCTGGCTCACCTTCGAGAGCGGCAAGGTCACGAACAACAGCGGCAACAACAGCGGGAAGGGCGCGTCCCTGGTGCGCGTGGGCGATGACAGCATCGCCAAGTATCCCGGACTGAATATCAAGGGCGGCACGTTTACTCAGGATAACTTCATCGTGATCAAGGTCGATAGCGGCGATCTGTTCCTGAACGGCGGTACGCTGAATTCCGCCAACAGCTACGCGGTGGAGAACTGGCACAGAGCTGCCATCAAGGGCGGCACGGTCAACGGCACTGTGGCGGCCTGGACGTACAGCGGCGGTCACAACAGCACCCTGACGATCAGCGGCGGCACCGTCAACGATAATGTGGCGTCCGTGAGTTACGACAAGGCCGAGGGCAAGGTGGCCAAGGTCAGTATCACCGGCGGCACCGTCACTGGTACGCTGGGCACCTATACCTACGGCAATGGCTTGATTCCTATCGAAGACCCCGCTAAGGCGACTATCGCTGTCACCGGCGGTACATTCTCCAAAGACCCCAGCAAGTACGTGGTGGAGAATTCCGGCGTTACTCCAAACGGCGACGGCACTTTCGGCGTGGCGAAAGCCTATCTGGCCAAGGTCGGCGACACCTCCTACTACACCATGGACGAGGCGTTCAAGGCGCAGACGGCCAGCGGCAAGGATATCGTCTTGCTGCGCGATTATACCACCGGTTCAGCATTCCCCTCCGGCAGCATCAACCGCACGGTGGATCTGGCTGACCACACCTGGACCTGCACCGGCAAGGATGCAAACAGCGCGGCTTTCGAGATCAACTACCCCGATGTGACGCTGACCGTGAAGAACGGCAAGGTGGTCAGCAGCCAGCTGGTGGGTCTGATCCCCTCCGCCATGGGCGGCACCATCAAGTATGACAATTCCGGTCTGGTGTTCGAGGACGTCGTGATGGAGACCAGCGCCCGCAGCGGCATCGAGACCAACGGCAACAACACCAACGATACCGTGACGCTGAAGAACAGCACGCTGAACGTGCCCAACGGCTTCGGCATCTACTTCCCCAGCTCCGGCACGCTGACCATCGACAACAGCGTCATCAACGCCCAGACCATGGGCGTGCAGGTCTGCGCCGGCAGCCTGAACATCAGCGGCGCTAAGACGGCCATCACCGTCTCCGGTGACGGCATCGACAAGACCATTAACGACGGCGCCATCGAGGACGGCGCGGCCATCTCCATCGTGAACCGCGCCGGCTACAAGGGCCTGGACGAGATCAAGGTCGAGGACGGTAAGTTCACGGCCAAGGGCGACAACGCCGCAGTCAAGGCCTACAGCTGGGAGAACCAGACCGCGAGCGCGTTTGACAACAGTGAGAACGTTGTTGCCATCTCCGGCGGTACGTTCTCCAGCGCGGTGGACAAGTCCCTGTGCGCTAACGGCTACATCCCCACCCAGAACGCGGACGGCACCTACGGCGTGAAGGAAGAAACGCGTGGCACTGAGGCCCGCCCCTACACGCTGGCTGAGCTGGGTGTTATGACTCGCGCAGAGTACATCGCCGCACAGGAAGCATTGGGCGGCACCATGTACGTCGCGGTGGGTAACTATACCTACGACAAGAACGGCGTACTGGGCAACGGCGAGCGCAATGATACCCCGGGCCAGAACCCCGATCATTCCAAGCTCAACGCCTACGGCGAGAACGGCTATCTGAATGAGAAGAACGATGGCGCCAATGGCAAGAACATTGTGTTTGTCAATGGCAGTATCACCAGCGGTGCTACCGGCTACACCAGCATCGACGACATCGGTACTTCCCTGCTGCTGGCGGTGCCCGCCTACACCAATGTGACGTTCAAGGGCATTACCTTCAACAACGTCATGAGCTTCAACTACCAGCTGTATACCTCCCCGTGGAGTCAGTTGGGCGAGCTGAAGTTCGACGGCTGCACGTTTAACGGCATCATCGTGGGCGCTATCGCGGCTCAGACGCTGACGTTCAACGGCTGCACATTTACGAATTATACCAATAACACCAAAGCCAACAGCTCCAACCCCACGTGGATCCGGCCTGCCTACGGCAACTGGACCGCGGGCGACAACAAGGGTCAGGGCGACAACTTCCGGTCCCTGACCAAGATCAACTTCACTGGCAATACCGTTACCAGCACCCGCCCCGTGAAGTTCGAGTACATTTCCCAGTGGGATATCAGGAGCACGGTCACCGTCACCAACAATAGCTTCGACATCAGCGCGCAGGAAGGCGATACGGAGATCAAGAATGTCGGCTTGTATCTTGGCGCGCACACGAAGACAAATGCGTTTGACCTCGTGGCGGAAGGCAACACCAAGAGCGACAACACTGCCGCGCTGTACACCATTCCCGCAGGGGAGACGTCTCTGCCCCTCGGCTCTACCGTGACGAATACGAACGGCGATCAGATCGAGCTGGTTGACGCGCTCAAGTGGAAGGCCGCCGATGCGGAGCAGGACAAGATCGTCCTGAAGACGGTCAAGGCTGTCGCCTCCGTTGACACTGTCAACTTTGCCACTCTGGCCGAGGCCATCGGTGCGGCGCAGGACGGCCAGACCGTGACCCTGCTGGCTGACGCCACTGAGGACGTGGCCATCAGCAAGAGCATCACCCTCGATCTGGGCGGCAAGACCCTGACCAACACCAACGCCGGCAAGGCCACGATCTCTGTGCAGAGCGGCACCGTCACCGTGAAGAACGGTAATGTTGTGGGCGGCACCGGCTACTACAACATCGAGGTCACGAAGGGCAGCAATGCCAACCTGACGCTGACGGATGTCACCGCCACCGCTGGCAACACCGGCTCCTCCATGATCGACAACTGGGGCACCCTGACCATCACCAGCGGTACCTACACCGGCGGTCTGAACGTGGTCAAGAGCGAGGAAGGTTCTGTGCTGAATATCAGCGGCGGTACGTTCACGCGGAAAACAGCTCCGAGATTTGGAATAACGGGAACTGTTCTGGTTTACGGCACTACTACCATTACCGGCGGTACGTTTAATGAAAAGAGTACCAGCACGAACGCAAGGGTTGTTGTGACTGGCAGAGTGAAAGGTTATGACTCCATCACTTATGTCAAGGGCGGTACGTTCAACGGAAATGGCAACAACGTTTTTCATCACCTGAGTCCTGCTCAGGCTGATGATAGCTTCGAGGTTTCGGGCGGTACCTTCAACAAGAGTATTCCCGATTACTACTGCGCCGATGGCTTCATCCCCACCAAGAACTCCGACGGCACCTACGGCGTCAAGGAAGGCCAGTATGTTGCCAAGGTCGGCAGCAAGAAGTACGAGACGCTGGCCGATGCGATCCGTCTGGCTGCAAAGGGCGGGACCGTGACTCTGCTGGCGGATGTCGAGCAGAACACCCAGCTGACCATCAACAAGAGCATCACGCTGGACCTGAACGGCAAGACCATCAAGAACACGGTGGACATCTGGGGCGATACTGCCAACGCCATCCTGTCCATCACGAATGGCGCCAAGGTGACCATCACTGGTAACGGCACCATAGATGCCAAGGAGAACGACTGCTACACCATCAACGTGGCGAAGGGCGACCTGACCATCGAAAACGGCACCTTCTACGGCAACGTCAGCGTGGTTCAGGTGGAGGAGGGTACCCTGTCCGTCAAGGGCGGCACCTTCGACCTGCACCAGAAGTGGGAAGGCAGCAGCAAGTATCTGTTCAACTGCATCGACAGCGAGTTCACCTCTGGTAATGCGAAGGTCGCCATCAGCGGCGGTACGTTCGTCGGCTTCGACCCCAACGTCTCCCCCGAGCAGAAGGTGGACGGCAAGACTCCCAGCTTCGCGGCTCCCGGCGTTGGTATCACCAAGAACGAGAACGGCTCCTTCACGGCTGTTGACGGTATGACCGCCCAGATTCTGGACAAGGACGGCAATTCCGTCAAGGCGTACAACACGCTGGCCGAGGCCGTTGCGGCGGCTGAGGACGGCCAGACCGTGAGACTGCTGGCGGATGTCACTCTGGATGCACAGATCGCCACCGGCAAGGCCATCACCATCGACGGCCAGAGCAAGTACACCATCAAGACGGTCAAGAAGCTGGCGAGCGCGGATGGCAAGGCAGGTATGTTCTACCGCACCCAGTCCGCAAAGGGCACCCTGACCTTCCTGAATGTCACGCTGGACGGCGGCGGCGTCTCCAAGATCTTCCTCAATGAGGGCGGTGCAGGCGAGACGGTGTTCGATGGCGTTACTTCCACCAACGGCGGCGGCATCGCCTACGGCAGCGGCATCCACATCTCCGGCGGCGGCTCTCACGCCACCATCAGGAACTCCACGCTGACCGGCAGCACCGGCACGATGGAGCTGAACAATGCGAACTACTACGCGGCCAACGACCTGTGGGTCGGCGGCAACGTGTACGTCACGGTGGAGAACTCCGTGATCGGCAACGTGTTCGTCAACTCCGCTCCCTCCGCGACGGCTACCAACGGCGTGGTCCATGGCCAGCTGACCATCACGGGCGAGAAGACCAAGATCACCTACCTCTCCGGTGAGGAAGAGGCCGCTGACAAGCTGGATAAGTTCGGCAACAACGGTTCTCTGGTCAAGATCGACAGCGGCTATGTTGAAAAGGTCTTTGACAAGGGCTCCTATGCCATCTCCGGCGGCACCTTCAAGACGGAGGTGAAGAAGGAGTGGTGCGCTGCGGGTTACGTTCCCACCCAGAACGCTGACGGCACCTACGGCGTGGAGATCGGCAAGTTCACCGTCATGGTGACGTCCCGCACCACCGGCAGCGACAGCCCCGTGGCCAATGTGGCCGGCGGCGGCAGCGACATCACCTACGCGGTTGGCACCAAGGTCACGGCGTCCGCCATCAGCGGCTACAAGTTCGTGGGCTGGTTCGTCAACGAGTACACCGGCACGCCGTACAGCACCGACCTGACCTGCAAGGTCAAGCCCACCGATGACTGGACCATGATCGCGGTCTATGAGCCCATCAGCGGCGGCGTGTTCGCACTGGAGGTCTCCGCCTCCAAATTCACGGTCAACGGCGGCGCGACGCAGCGCTCTTACCTGCTGGAGAAGATGCCCGTTGGCACGCAGGTCACCGTTGTGTTCAAGGGCAGCGAGAACTTCCTGTACTGGGTCAATGAGTCCGGCAAGGTGGTCTCCACCTCGAAGACTTACACCTTCTCCATGGGCAGCGCCACGACCCTGAAGGCCGTGTATGCCGAGAAGGAAGAGCACCAGGCCATGGTGGTCTTCATCTCCCACACGCAGCAGGTCATCAGCTCCAAGGGCTACACGGATACGCAGGAGATCCAGTTCCCCGAGCCTCCCATCAAGATGGGCGCCACCTTCGTGCGCTGGTCCATGACGGAAGCTGAGATTCGCGCGGCCATGGCCACTACCACGACGGGTATCATCGTTGTGGAGCCGGTGTACGAATTCAGCGCGGGCTCTTACACGGTAACCGTCAATTACCCGAATGACGAGACGGCAACTTACACGGCTACAGTCGGCAAGATCACTACGGTAACAGCGAAGAGCATTGACGGAAAGGTCTTCAAGTGCTGGAAGAACGGCGACACCGTGCTTGGCTACACGGAGACCCTGAAGATCGCGCCTCGCGGCGATCTGACCCTGACGGCTGAATATGTTGATGCCGGCACCACAGTGGATCGTCTGCCCGTGATCGCGCTGACGGAGATCAGCGCCAGCCAGCAGGGCGCGAAGTACGCAGTCTCCTTCACGGCAACGCGCTCCGTGCCCGATGGCTACACGGTCACTGAGCAGGGCATTCTGGTGAGCACCAACAGCCGGTACGGCCAGTCGGATGCGCTGGACGCCATGAAGCTGGATGCCAATGGCGCCAAGCCCGATGATACGTTTATCCTGAAGGCAACCAACACTGACGCGACGGGCGTAACAGTCCTGAATGGTACCGTGTCGGCTGCGGATCGTACGGTGTATGGCCGCGCTTACATGATCCTGCACGACAGCAGCGGCGCCATGGTGTACGTGTACAGCGATACGATCCTGTCCGGCAGCTACAACAGTCTGACTACTAATGGAGGTAACTGAAAATGGACAAGAAGCAGTATGAAACTCCGGAGATGAAGGTCATCCTGACCAACGGTGAGGATATCATCACGACGTCCGGAGAACCGGACGGCGGCGACATCGATCTTGGCTGATCCGCCATCTCCGACCCTAACCCAAAACAGGGGCATAGTCCGCGCGGACTATGCCCCTGTGCGCAAAGCAAAGGAGCGACTTATGAAAAAACTCATCCCCGTACTGCTGTCGCTGTTCATGGCGCTGGCCATGACGGCCACAGCGCTGGCTGCCACCGTCTACACCGAGGGTGCGCTGCACTACACCATCGCGGACGAGTCCATCACCATCACCGGCTATTTCGGTAAGGACGCCGCAGTCACCGTGCCGGCCAGCATCGCCGGTATCCCTGTGAACACCATCGCCAAGGGCGCGTTCACGGACAATGACAACGTGAAAACGGTGGACCTGCCGGACACCATCACTGCCGTGGAGGAGGGGGCCTTCGCCTCCGGCATCACGGTGAACTACAACAGCAACGTCAACGGCGGCAACACGCCGGGCGACAGCAAGCCCGATGACAGCAAGCCCGATGACAGCAAGCCGGACGACAGCAAGCCCGATGACAATAAGCCCGCCGACAACAAACCCAACAACGGCGGCTCCGGCACCACCACCGGCGCCGGCACGGGCACCGTGGACGTGGACAACTCCGGCACTGCCGGCGATACCACCGGTACCACGGGCAGCACCGGCGGCGCAGAGGACACCGGCATCGACGAGGGCACCGTCTCCGTGGACGACCTGCCGGACTCTGCCGACAGCCAGACCGGCGCACAGGACAGCGCCGCCGTTCCTCAGCAGAGCGCGGGGCTCACATGGCTGTGGGTGCTGCTGGGCGTCATCGCCGTGGCGGCGATCATCGGCATCGTCGTGATGCGGAAAAAGAAGCACTGAGACACGAAACCGCAGGAGGGTAAGCCCCTCCTGCGGTTTTTTGCGCAAAAAAAGGAAGCGGACGGGTCACGTCCGCTCCAAGTGAGGAGAAAAATGATGGAAAACTAATTTCAAACGGGCGCTGCCCGCTGAAAACATGGGAAGATCAGAACAGGGTACACAGCAGCCACGTCAGTCCGATGGCCGCCGCGCCGATGGCGGCCCACAGCCAACCGGGGACGCGGACGCGCCGGCGCGGCAGACCCTGACAGCGGGCATAGTTCTTGGCGATGCGGACGGCCTGATCCACCAGCTGCTGTGAGCTGACGCCGCCGCCATCGGTGCGCAGAATGAAAATGGCCTGTTCGAAGATCTGGGGGTCCGGAGAATCCACCACGATGACGCGGCGGGAAATACCTTTAACCAAGCATATGCCCTCCTTGCTGTCCGTTTACTGCGCCGCCCTATCGCATCGGGCGACGGTAGTAGTATGGACGGCGCGGCGGCGGATTATACCTGCGCGGGGCCATTTTCTTCGCCCCGCAGCCGGTGCAGCGCCAGCACGGCGCAGTCATCGGACCGCCCGCCGTGTTCGGCGGACATGGTGAGGATGCGGCGGGCCAGGGCGTCGGGAGTGCCGCCGCCCCAACCGGCCAGCAGATCCTGAAGCCACTCGTCCCCGTCGCCGCCGACCACGCCGTCGGAGACCATCACCAGCCAGCCGTCCGGCGGCAGGACGAAGCGGATGACATCGGGCTGGCGGTCCGCACCCTCCAGTCCCGCGGGCAGCGCCGCGCCGCCGTACCGCGTGACGCGGCCCAGCTTTTTCAGATACGACGGTGCAGCACCGTATTTATAGAGCGCGGCCTCACCGGTGCTGCGGTCCAACCGCAGCAGGTCGATGGTGGTGAAGCCTGCGCCCTCGCGGCAGCGCAGCAGCAGCGCCGTATTCAGTGTTTTCAGGGCCGGCAGCGGCTCCACGCCCGCCTGTAAAAACTGCTTCAGTAACCGCACGGTCATGGCGGCCTCACGGTGGGCGGCCTCGCCGCTGCCCATGCCGTCGGACAGCAGCAGGCACGCCGCGCCGCCCGCCTCAAAGGACGCCGCCTGATCGCCGCACAGTGTCTCGCCTTCCTTGGGCCGCAGGGCGATGGAGGTGCGGCAGGCAAAGCGAGGCGGCGCCGACACCGGCATACCGGGGGACAGCACCTCTGACATCTGGGCGTACTGCTGCCGCGCCATCTGATACGCCTCCTCCAGCTGGAGCCGGTGGGCGCGGCGCAGCAGGAACTGGTGCAGCTGGTCGTTCAGCGCCTCCAGCAGCTGGGGGAAGTGCAGGCAGCGGCTGGCAAAATGCAGGGGGAAGTCCTCTGCGCAGGCGCTGCCGCGGCGCAGCAGGCGGGGACAGGCGTCGTTGAAGGCATTGTAGGTGTCGTTGTAGTGTGCCTGCCAGCAATCCCGCTGCAATAGACACCCTGCGCAGACCTGTTCCGCTGCGCGGTCGAACAGCACGGCGGGGTTCTCCGGCCGCGGCGGCGTCACCTCGGTGAAAAAGCTGTCGTACACGGCGCGGAACGCAGCGGCAGGGGTGGCCTCCGGCTGGGCCGGCGGCGCGGGCGCCTGCTGGGCGAGCCGCAGCGGCAGGCGCTGAGGCAGCAGAAGATAGAGCCCCGCACCCGCCATGCTCTGAAACAGCAGAGGCAGCGGGTCCGGCCCGTCAAGCAGCACATATCCGGCCATGGCTGCGGCAGTATACACCAGCGGCACGGCCAACCGGCCCCGCTCCCTGACAGCGGAGGCGGCTCCCATCCCGCCGCAGCACACTACGGTCAGCAGCACCGCATCGCCGGTGAACAGATCCATGGTCAGACCGGCCACGGCTCCCGCCGCCGCGGCGGAGGCGGGGGACAGGCACTTCGCCGCGGCCATCAGCAGCGCCGCCGCCAGCATACCGCCCACGCGGAAGCCGGAGAACGACCAGCCGTAGGCGGTAAGGGCCAGCCCCAGACCCAGCAGGAACAGCGCCTGCCCGCGGCTCACCGCCGAGGCATTGGCATCCGACAGCGACGGCAGCAGCGCTGCCGCAGCGTACAGCACGGTGCAGGCAGCGGCGCACAGCGCCCACTGCCGCGGCTGCCGCTGGATGAGATAGGCCGACTGCACCAGCAGCGTCATCAACACGGCAGCCACCGGCCGGAATACCGGACGGCGGTACAGGCGGGTGGTGCAGAACGCCGTGTTGGCACAGAAGATGAGGATGGCGGCGGCGGTGTGGCGCAGCCCCGCCTGAAAATCCAGAAAAAGGAAAGCGCCCAGTCCCGCGCCCAGCAGGGCGCTGAGCCCGGGCCAGCTGACGCCTGCGGCGGAGACGGCCGCCAGCGCCCATGGGCTGTACAGGCCGTCCAGCGCCGCGCCGGACAGCAGAAACGCGGCGGCCGCCGGTAAAAACCCCGTCAGCAGGGAGCGGAGCGGGACGGACCGGACGGCCTCGGTGACAGTTTTCAAGGCTTGTCCCTCCTTTCACGCCTATTGTAACCGGAACGGCGGACGCATCCTGTCGGGAAATGGCGGCGCATCCTAAAGCCGCCGGCCGCAGCGGCGGAAAATTTTGCTGTTGTATTTCCCGCGCCGATTTGGTACAATGCCGTTGACAGGAACTGACATACTTCGTACAGGAGGAGACCCATGAAAAAGCTGTTTGCCATGCTGATGGCACTGACGATATTGATGACCATGGCCGCCTGCGGACAGCAGACGACGGACGAGGCCGGCGGCACCGTGGACCCCGGCGCCGTGGCGGATCGGGACACCTCAGGTCAGGTGGACATGCCCGCCGATGACGCCGGCACGCCGGAGCTGGGCAGCGTCAACGGCGGCACCTACACCAACGAGTTCGCCGGCATCGGCTGCACGCTGGACGAGACCTGGACGTTCTACACCGAGGCGCAGATCGCGGAGATCAACGGCTTCCTGACGGAGGGCACCAGCGACGAGGATATGCGCCAGCTGATGGAGGAGAACCAGAGCGTGTACGATATGTACGCCTCCTCCACCGATGGGCTGATGACCATGAACGTGGTGTTCCAGAACATGGGACTGCTGTTTGGCACCACCATGAGCGCTCAGGACTATGTGGAGCTGTCCGCGGAGCAGCTGCCCGACGCCATGGGCACCTACGGCTTTGAGGACGTGACAGCGTCCGTGACCACGGCGGAGTTCGCCGGCGCGGAGTGTCCCGCGATCGCCATCACCGCCACGGTACAGGACACCCCCATGTATGAGCTGCTGGTGTGCATGAAGGAGGGCAACTACATCTACTGCGTGACGCTGTGCAGCTACACGGAGGATGTGACGGCCCAGATGGCAGCGCTGTTCTACACGCTGTAAGCAGCAAACCCGTGAGCCGCGGCGTCTGCCGCGGCTCGCTTTTTCGGAAAGGAGCGGAGACCATGGCAAAATATGTGCTGATACCGGATTCCTTCAAAGGAACGCTGTCCTCGGAGGATATCTGCCGCATCGCGTCGGAGGAGATATTGCGGCTGGAGCCGGAGGCGGAGATCTGCGCCATTCCGGTGGCGGACGGCGGCGAGGGCACGGTGGACGCCTTTCTGGCCGCCGTGGGCGGCACACGGGCGGAGGTGCCCTGCACAGGGCCCTGCGGCCAGGAGGTCATGGGTTTTTACGGCCTGCTGCCGGACGGTACGGCGGTGGTGGAAATGGCCGCAGCGGCGGGCCTGCCGCTGGCGGGCGCGTGCCGCGATCCGGAAAAGACCACTACCTACGGCGTGGGCCAGTTGATGGCCCACGCGCTGTCCCGCGGAGCAAAGCGGCTGGTGCTGGGGCTGGGCGGCAGCGCCACCAACGACGGCGGCTGCGGCGCGGCCGCCGCGCTGGGCGCGGAATTTCTGGACGTGAAGGGACAGGCGTTCGTGCCTACCGGCGGGACGCTGACCCAAATCGCCCATATCCGCATGAAGGGTCTGCGGGAGACGCTGGCGGGCGCGGAGGTCACGGTGATGTGCGACATCGACAACCCCCTGTGCGGTCCCGCTGGTGCGGCGGCGGTGTTCGGACCTCAGAAGGGGGCGGACGCGGCCATGGTGGCCCGCATGGATGCGGGCCTGCGCCATCTGGCGGAGACGCTGGAAAAAGACGTGGGCATGGAGGTGCTGACGCTGGCGGGCGGTGGTTCAGCCGGCGGCTTCGGGGCCGGTGCGGCGGCATTTTTCGGCGGACAGCTGCGCATGGGTATTGATGTGGTGCTGGATCTCACGGACTTTGACCGGAAATGCCGCGGCGCATCGCTGGTCATCACCGGCGAGGGTCATCTGGACAGCCAGAGCCTGCGGGGGAAGACGGTGGTGGGCGTGGCCCGCCGCGCCCGGGCGCTGGGTGTACCGGCGGCGGCGCTGGTGGGCGGCTGCGAGACGGCGCTGGACGCGGTGTACGCGGAGGGCGTGTCCGGCGTATTTCCCATTCATCCGGCGCTGTGTACCTGGCCCCAAGCCGCCGCGCGAACCGAGGAGGATCTGCGCTTCACCATGGGCAATCTGCTGCGCTTTATGGCCGCCCTGCGGCGATAACAAAAACGGGAGACCGCACCGCAGTCTCCCGTTTTCGTATATGGCTCCAAATGTAATCAGATGATCGTCTCAAAGACCATAGTGACCTGGATGCGCTCGCCGCCCGGCATGCCCTCGCCGTTGGAGGCGGTGATGGTGTGCAGGCGGCAGCCCTTGCGCGTTCCGCTGCCCGCCCGCAGGCAAACGATTTTGCACAGCAAAATCCCTGCTCCAAAAAGAGAGCCACCCTTCGGGTGGCTCTCTTTTGTGGCTACCCACTACTTTTGTTGTCTGTGAATCAGCGCTTTTGGTCTTGTTCCTCCGGTGACGTAGTAACTCCTTCCAGCAGATCTGTCACGACCTGATGGAGCTGTGCAGCGTTCTTGGAGGTAATGACAGGGACGCCAGTTTGGCTTTCAATGGCTTTCCGTGCATCACCGGCCACTTTTCCTCCGGCACGCGCCACATCAATGTTTTCCGAAAATGTCTCCGGAGCTTTCTGCTTGGATATCTCCGTGGTGGTCGCCTCCGCCAGCATATTCAGCACCAGTTCCAACGTAGTCATATTGTCGCGGAGGTTCTCTTTCTTCAAGCCCTTGAGGTTTTTATATTGCCGTGTGGACATCCCTGACCATGCACGGGAGATCTCATCGGTAAGTATTGCGTACTCCACGCCCTTCTGTACACCACGGGCATCCCATTCATCCGTCAGTTCCTTTCGGACTTGGATGGCTTGCAGCCGCTGGTTGATCCATTCACGAGTATAGCCTTTCTTGAGGTATGTTTCCAGGGCTCGTTCAATGGTCAATTCCGGATCAATGGTCTCTTCAATGCGTTCCCGTCCAACCTGCGCCAACCACAGCTTGAACGGTTCCGCTTTGGGGGAAGGAATGGACTGGATGATACGGAGAAGCTGCTCCGTGTCGGCTACATCGGTCAGACGCTTTTTGCCATCTGAGGCAGTCATTTTCAACTGGTTACAAGATGTAACCGTTTCATTGCCTTCGTCTTTAAGCCGCTTCTTGGTAACTTTCCAGTAGTTGCGTGCCGCTTGATAATCAGACTGCTCAGTCAGCACGGCAACAACATCGACGATGGAAAAGTACCATTCTTCTTTTTCCTCGTCCCACGCAGTACGAATGCGTTTGTCCTCAAATAGTTGGATCTTATCATTTTGTGCCATCCTGTTCACCTCGTTTCTGTGATAACTCTTTCAGCAATCCCTGACACCCCGCCAGCACATCCTGCCATGTTTCCTCGAAATCTCCGGTGTACCACGGGTCGGCCACATCGCGGGGATGGCCGGTGTAATCCAGCAGCAGATGTATCTTGCCATCTGGGTCACCACCGCAAATACGCCGCATATTCTGTAGGTTGGCTCTGTCCATGCCGATGAGCAGATCGAATTCTTTGTAATCGTTTTTGGTGAGCTGCCGCGCCGCGTGGCCGCCGCAGGATATACCGTGTTCTGCCAGCTTACGTCGTGCCGGAGGATAGACGGGGTTGCCTATCTCCTCACGGCTGGTTGCAGCGGACTCTATATGGAACTGTGCTGCCAAACCGGCTTTTTTTACTAAGTCCTTCATGACATACTCCGCCATCGGACTGCGGCAGATATTGCCGTGGCAAACGAATAAGATTTTCTTCATATCACGGTGTCTCCCAATTATTATCTTCGCTTTCAGTATAGCAAATGAACCCCCTGCCCGTCGAGAGAAAATATGTAAGAAGGACTCCGTTTCTCGACAGAATATCCGGGAAACGGAGCCCTTTCAAAAGATCATCTCTCTTCCAAGCTTTGAAAGGCGGAGTTCATTCAAAAAAGTAGGATACCTTCGAATAGATGGCGGCAGTTTTAATATGCTTACACCTTTTCCTTCCGGATGCTGCCGAAAGAGTGGACAGTCCCTACAAACAGACTTGCATTTCTCAAATTCTTCGTACTCGGTATCAATTCATGATATCGATAAAACCACGCGCAGCATGGTCGTCACTGCGGAATAAAGCAGAGAAAGGGCAGCATGATGTACGAAAAATATGAATCGCCCCTGTCATCCCGGTATGCATCAGAGGAGATGCTGTATCTATTCTCCCAGAAAAAGCGTATTCAGGTCTGGCGAAGGCTCTGGACCGCGCTGGCCCGGGCGGAGCATGATCTCGGCCTGCCCATTACGGCAGAGCAGGTCGCAGAGCTGGAAGCACACATAGATGACATTGATTTTGCATGCGCCGCACAACGGGAGCGAGAGGTACGGCATGATGTGATGGCGCACGTCTATGCCTACGGAAAAGCGGCCCACGGCGCCGCAGGCGTGATCCATTTAGGGGCCACAAGCTGTTATGTAACCGATAACGGGGATCTGATCCTTTATCGGGACGGTCTGCGCCATCTCCGCAAGGAACTGCTGGACGTGCTGAAAAATCTTGCGGACTTTGCGGAGAAATACAAGTCGCTGCCCACCCTCGGCTATACCCACTATCAGCCCGCGCAGCTTGTTACCGTGGGCAAACGGGCGACACTCTGGATGCAGGATTTTCTTTCCGACCTGGAGGAACTGGAGCACGTACTGGCACACATGAAATTCCTCGGCTGCCGTGGGACCACCGGTACCGAGGCCAGTTTTCTGGAGCTATTCAATGGTGATACCGAAAAGATCGACCAGATGAACCGGCAGATCAGCGCGGAATTCGGATTTGCAGCGTGTTTTGATGTCTGCGGGCAGACATATCCCCGAAAGGTGGACAGCCGCATCCTGAATTGTCTGTCTTCTATTGCGCAGAGTGCCTATCGGATGGCAAACGATATTCGCCTGCTGCAGCATGACCGGCAGCTAGAGGAGCCCTTTGAAGAAAACCAGATTGGCTCCTCCGCCATGCCGTATAAGCGAAACCCCATGCGCAATGAGCGAATCTGTTCTTTGTCCCGCTTTCTGATCTCGGACGCCGTAAACGCCTCCATGACGGCGTCCGTACAGTGGCTGGAACGCACGCTGGATGACTCCGCCAACCGCCGCATCTCCATACCGGAGGGATTCCTCTGTGCCGATGCGATCCTGCGTCTCTGCAGGAATGTGACCCACGGACTTGTTGTAAATGAGGCGATCATTGGCAAGGCCGTTCGGGAATACCTCCCCTTCATCGCCACGGAAAATCTGCTGATGGAGGCCGTCAAACGCGGCGGAAACCGTCAGGAGCTGCACGAGGTGATCCGCCGCTGTTCCCACGCGGCCTCCGCAAGGATGAAGGAAGGCGAGCCCTGCGACCTTCTGGAGCAACTGGCGGCAGAGCCGGCTTTTTCCAGGCATACAGAAAACCTCGCCGTTCTGCTGAGGCCAGAGGCCTATATCGGTCGCTGCCCGGAGCAGGTGGACACGTTCCTGCGCAAGGTACGCCCGCTGCTCGAAGGCACTGCCGGCGATACCCCTGACATTGATTTGTAGGGAGGATTCCCTGCGCTTTTGCACCTCTTTCTGTGATCTGCGGAAGCAGGACGGAAAAGGCTGCCTGACGGCCCTCATCATATACCAAGGATCTACAGAGCCACCGGGCGGGAGCATTGCTCTCCACCCGGTGGCTCTATTTCTTCGTTTTGATACCCTTTTATTGTTTCCAACAGCGCAAAATGTGACCATTTCCCTGCCAGCGAAAAGAGACAGCCATCATCCTCATCTCGTCAAAAGAAGCGCTTCCAGCTTTGCGCGCGCAGTCAGGAGCAGTTCCGTCACCTGACTTTCTTTTTCTTCTGTATAACGGAAGGTTGGGATTGCAATACTCAAGGCAAACACAGGTACGCCATCCTTTAGCAGGGGTGTTGCAATACATTGAATAAATTCAGAGTTTTCCTCACGTTCATAAGCGATCCCGCGCTTCTTTACCCCCTGGATCTGCTGATATAACTCATCCAGATCCGTAATGGTCCTGTCTGTCATTTTTTTTACGCCATCTTTAAAAATCTCGCTCAATTCCTCCCTTGTATAGCCGGACAAGAGCGCTTTCCCAAGCGCCGTAGCATTTGCAGGGAGCATTTTCCCGGGTGCGGAATACATGCGTATCGATTGAGGCGCGTCCACTTTAAGCAGGTAAAGCACATTGCATCCATCCAGTTCTGCCAAGTGGCAGGTCTCGTTACATGCGTCCACAACCTCTTGCAATTCTGTCAGCGCACGTTCAAAAAAGGACTCCTTCCGCATATAGGCGTTTCCGATTTCCAAAGTGCGGATTCCCAACGTATAAGTAGAGGATCCCGGCTTGTATGACAAGTACTTTTTCTTAGCCATCGTGTGGAGGATCGGTGATATGCTGCTCTTAGGGGACTGAAGGGAATTGGATATTTCCGTCAGTGTCAGCCCATCCGATGCGTCACGAAATGCGAGCAGTTCCAAAATATCCAAAACTCGTTCTGTTGAGCGGTGGTCCGATTGCATAAGTATCACCTCATATCAGTTTTTATCTGTGCGGTTTCAGGCAGAGCAGCTTGCTAAACATATTCACTATAATTACATAGAATAACACAAAGTTTTCGAAGTTTCCACTAAGAATTTCATGTTCCCATTCTACCAGTCGGAAATTGTGAAAACCGGCGGAAAAAATTTCACACAGAGCTACCGCCTCACGGGTGGCTGCTCTGTGTGAAATCCGGTCGCACGTGTCAAGGCGTCGCTGCAGCTCCGGACATACCGTGCTGCCACGAAAGCGAGACAGCCTTCGGTATCGTCTATCTCTGTACCCGGCCCGAACCGTCCCCGTTCATCAATGTCTCAACTTCAGCAGGTGTGACCAAGTTGAAGTCGCCATTGATGGAATGCTTTAAGGCTGAGGCGGCAACGGCGAATTCCAACGCATATTTGGGAGATCTTCCCTCTGCAAGCGAATGGATCAGACCTCCGGCAAATGCATCGCCGCCGCCTACCCGGTCAACCATGTGAAGATGATATTTTGTGGAAAAATAGCATTGCTCTCCATCGTAAATCATGGCCGACCAGTCGTTATCCGAGGCAGAGATTGATTCACGCAGCGTCATTGCAACCTTTCGGAACGGAAAGCGATCCATAAGCGTCTCTGCAAGCTTCCGGTATTCGTCCATATCCAGCTTTCCTTTTACAATCTGGCTGTTATTCAGCTTCACCCCGAATACATCTGCTGCATCTGACTCGTTGCCAATACACACGTCCACATACTGGCACAACTCGCTCATGGCTGCCATGGCATCCTCTCGGCTCCAAAGCTTCCCGCGATAGTTTAAATCGCAGGAAATTGTTGCCCCGACCTCTTTTGCAGCCTTGCAGGCATCGAGGCAGGCGGAAACCATGTCTTTGCCCAGCGCCGGTGTGATCCCCGTAAAGTGGAACCACTGCGCGCCCTGCATAATCTCTTTCCAGCAATACTCCTCCGGCTTTGACGTTTGGAAGGAGGATCCCTCCCGGTCGTAGATGCAAACACTGGGTCTCTGGGACGCACCCTTCTCCATATAATAGATTCCCATGCGCTTTCCGCCCCGGAGTATATGCGAAGTGTTTACCCCATAGGCCTTCAGCTTCCTCAGAGCAGCCTCGCCTACCATATTCTGCGGGAATTTTGATACAAAAGCTGCATCATCCCCCATCTGGGCCAGCGAAACTGCCACATTTGCTTCCCCGCCGCCGAAGCTTCCTTCAAGCGATTCAGTCTGGAAGAGTCTGTTGTAGCCTACGGGGCTCAATCTCAGCATCAGCTCTCCAAAAGTAACAATTTTAGCCATGTTTTCGTCCTTTTAGCACAAGCTCAACGGCTTGTCTGCTTCTTCTCGTAATCTCTGTCCAATTATGGCTCCGGATAAGCTCCTCTGACACAAGGAATGTCCCTCCGCACGCAAATACAAATGGACTTGCGCTGAATTCTTCCAGATTATCTAAGGTAATGCCTCCAGTAGGAATAAATTGGAGCTTTTGGAATGGCGTATGCAGCGCACGAAGTGCCGGCAGCCCGCCCGCGATATTTGCCGGGAAAAACTTTACGATTTGCAGCCCCATGTTGTAAGCAGCTTGGCAGTCCGACGCCGTCGCGCATCCAGGCACGATTGGGATTCTCCGATGGTTACAGTATTCCACAACAGACGGGTCCAGGCCCGGGGAAACGATAAACTCGGCTCCCGCTTCAATTGCTTCCTCAGCTTGTTCAATGGTCAGGACTGTCCCTGCGCCCACTGTGAAATTTGATACCTCTTGTTTTATTTTTCTTATGGCTGTGGCGACTCCATTTGCCCGAAAAGTAACTTCGATCAACGGAATTCCGCCCTCCCGGAGTGCTTCTGCCACCAGAACAGAGTCCTCCTCCGGCTTATCCAGCTTTGCTACCGGAATAATGCCGATCCTGTGAATTTCCTCGTACACAGTACGCATGAAACTATCATCCTCTCCTATGTTTAAGGTGTCGAAATTGCAATTGCAAAGGATCCTGCGGATCCCGCGCCTTGCAGGTCAGCCTGCTTCTTTAGGAAAGCATTGTATCCGGATCGAGCGGGATATACGCCTCTTTCTGACTGTCTGCCACTTCCTTCTGGGTGATCTTTCCGTCTACCATAATGATACCGGAACGCAGTACGAAGTTCTTTTTGCACGCTTCTTTCAGCCCGTAGTTTGCCGTATCTTCGATCATGGGATAAATCGCCCTTGAGAAAGTCTCGTTGGCTGCCGCAGGCACCATTGCCGGGATATTCGTAATGCCCACATGGACGATCCCTTCCTCAATGAAATATGGATTGCTGATCGTCGTGTACTGAGCCGTTTCAATAATGCCCTCACCCTCAAGGTCCACAATCACAGAGCCCTTCCGCATACTACGGACCATCTCCCGTGTCACCACCGGAACTTCCATTCCCGGATAGGAGTAGATACAGTTGATCAGCATATCGGCCAGTGCTACCTCTTCAGCGAATGCCTTCTTGTCCATATAGCGCAGGTCAGTGTGGTGAAGGACCGTCCTCAAATACTCCAACCGCGCAATCGACTTTTCAAAGACAATGACCTCTGCTCCAAGGCCCTCAGCAACCTGAGCCGCAGCCAATCCCGCATGGCCGCCGCCAATAATCACAACCCGTGCGCGTTTTACTCCGGTAATCGGGACGATACTCACGCCACTGCCGCCGTACTGTCTCTGAATATACTGTGTTCCCAGAATCGGTGCCATCCGTCCGGCGATTTCACCCATCGGGCGGGTCAGTGCTCTGCTGCCATCCGGGAAGCGCGTAACCTCGTAGGAAACGCAGGTCACACCTGCCTCACGCAGTCGTTTTACCTGCTCCGGCTTCGCCGTACCCTCCGCCATATGGAACGCGGTAAACAGAAGCTGACCTTTCCGGAAGGGCATTTCCAGGTCTCCGGGCATCAGATCCTTAAACTTTACGATCATATCGGACTTTTCATATACTTCCGCCATCGTATCAAGCATCTGCGCGCCCGCAGCCATATATTCCTCGTTTGAAATTCCCGCCGGTAATGCCAAATCCTTTTGGAAATAGACGGTGTGTCCCTGTGCTACCAGTTGCTGGACCCACTTTGGGATCAAACCGACACGAGTCTCTTTATCTTTGAGTTCCTTGGGAATTCCGATAATCATTGAAGTGCCCTCCTCATATAATTAGTTTTGAAGATAATCCAAATATCCGCAGCCCTTGTGGTGCCCGTGATACAAGTCCTTATATGCCGTTTTCCGCAATTTGCCGCAGCATCCTTACAAACAATTGATAGGTCGGCTCCACCGTCTCAATATAGAACCTTTCTCTCGTAGTATGGGCTCCTCTCGACGTGGGAGCTAACCCCAAAGCGTCCATGTCCGGGAGCTTATCAATTATAATTCCCGGCTCACATCCGCCCTGTCCATATTCAATTTTAATTTCCTCGCCATACATCTCCTGGAAGAGCTTCTTGCATAGCTCTTGCATGGGAGAATCCGTCCGGTACGGCCATCCCGGATACTGATCCAGGATCTCAACATCAGCACCCAGTTGTGATGCCAGTTCTTTCACTCTTTTTTCCGTATCCCATTTCAGCGCCTCCGACAGCGAGCGTACGCTGAACCACAGCTGGCAGACATTCTCCTTTACGCAGAATCTGGATGTGCATCCGGTGCAAAACGGAATGCTCTGGTTCTTGCCACCGTATTCAATGACACCATACGGTATGCCCTGCAAAAGTGCTCCAATTTTCCGGAGATCTTCGCAGCTTATACAATCATGTACAAGTGCTTCCTCTTCCACTTGCTCCAAGCGAAGCGCAATATTGTCCTCGCCTGCCGCACGGTATGCACTTCTCCAGCTTTTCTGCAGCATATCTGCCAGTTGACGCAGCTGCTTCTCCGCTTCACCGTTCTCCACACAGAGCCGGACTGTTGCCTGATCCGGGATGCCCTGGCTTTCTTGTACATCCGCATCTATCAGCCAAGCATTTTCACATCCTGTAAGCTTTTCCAGGAATTCGCCCAGCAGTGAAATGGCATTAGCGCGTCCCTTGGCAATATCGTTGCCGGAATGGCCTCCCAGCAGCCCGCCGATAGTCCCGCTGTATACGGTGCCTCGGTGCGGTACAGTTTTGTAGGTCATGTGAAAACGATTGTGTACGGCGCCTGTGCTGCACACACACATCATGTCAGCGTCACCGCTGTCCATATTGATCATGTGCCGCGCCCGGATCTGGGTATAGTCAAACTTTCTGGCTCCCCATAGTCCGCTCTCTTCCTCCACGGTGAACAGGAATTCCAGCGGCGGATGCAGCAGCTCCGGCGTTGTCATCAGCGTAAGCATCATGGCCAAACCGACTCCGTTGTCCGCTCCCAGGCTGGTTCCCCGTGCCGCCAGGGTGACCCCATAGTCCGCGTCCCGATAGAGATACAGATCCAGCGCATCCTTGGAAAAGTCATGGACAACGCCTTCGTCCTTTACACATACCATGTCCATATGTCCCTGAAAGAGGACTGCCGGGGCGTTCTCATATCCCTCCGTTGCAGGCATACGCACTAACACGTTCCCGTGCGGATCCTGATACGACTCCAGCCCTGCGGTTTTTGCGACTTCTCTGATGTATGCTGCAAGATGTGCTTCGTCTTCGGTATCATGCGGGATCCTCGTGATTTCCTCAAAATACCTCATATATCTCCGGGGTTCATATGCGTCAAGCAGATATTGTGACGGCATATAGGGGGTCACTCCTTTCGGCATATCATCGCTTTTTGTTATTTTCATATGGTCTCAAGCATATTTGTGGCACGCGACAAGATGTCCCGGAGCCACCTCTTTCAGTTCGGGGGAGCATTGTGTGCAGATTTCCATGCAGTTTTCACAACGGGGCGCGAATCGGCAGCCCGGCTTGGGGTTGATCGGGCTGACGACCTCGCCTTTGATCACGGAGATCTTCTTGTTCCGCATGGAAATATCCGGTTCGGGGATAGAAGAAAGCAACGCACGGGTATAGGGATGAAGTGGAGAGTTGAACAGTTCATCCGCTTCGGCGTACTCCAGACTCTCACCTAAATACATGACCATGATATGATCCGAAATGTGTCTCACTACACTCAGATCGTGGGTAACAAACATATAGGTGAGATCCATCTCGCTCTGAAGATCCATCAACAGATTCAGGATCTGTGCCTGAATAGAAACATCGAGCGCCGAAACCGGTTCATCGCACACAATAAACTGCGGGTTCAGGGATAAGGCCCGCGCGATGCCGATTCTCTGCCGTCTGCCGCCGTCCAATTCGTGGGGATAAGAATTCGCAGTCCGTCTGGCCAAGCCCACAATATCCATCAGCTGCGCTGCCCGGTTAAAGATCTCCCGCCGGGTAGGATAGCTGTGGTGGATCAGCATATATTCGGCAATAATCTCAACCACGGATTTTCTAGGATCTACACTGGCATACGGGTCTTGAAAGATGATCTGCATATTTTTGCGCATCTGCTTCATCTTCTGCCGCCCAAACGTCAGGATGTTCTCTCCGCAATAGAGGATCTCTCCGCTGGTCGGTTCGGTCAGACGCAGAAGCGTACGTCCAAATGTGCTTTTTCCACATCCTGACTCTCCTACAATTCCCACCGTAGTGCCTTTATAGATCTGCAGGTTGATATTGTCAACAGCATGCAAATAGCGGTTTTCCCCCAATTTGAAATACTTTTTTAATGCTTTTGCTTCAATCAAGGGTGTATTTACTTCCATTGGCACTACTCTCCTATCTGTCCGGTCTGTTGAAACAAATGGCAACGAATTGCGTGTGTACCCTCATAATGGACCTCCGGACTCTTCTCCCGGCAAATGTCCATGCATTTTGAGCAGCGGGGTGCAAATTTGCAGCCCGGTTCGCACACCGTCGGATCAGGCATCAGGCCGTCGATCGGGGTCAGGCGTTTGACTCTTGTGTTCAGACGAGGAATTGACCCAAAAAGCCCTTCTGTATAGGGATGATGGTTTTTCCCGTTGAAAATGTCTTCTGCCGTACCGATCTCAATGATTTCGCCCGCATACATCACCGCCACGTTATCGCAGGTTTGCGCCACAATGCCCAGGTCATGCGTGATCATGATCATAGACGTACCCAGCCGGTCCCTCAGCTCTCGTATCATAAGCAGGACCTGAGCCTGGATCGTCACATCCAGCGCCGTCGTCGGCTCATCTGCAATAAGCAGATCCGGCTCACAGGACAACGCCATCGCGATCACCACCCGCTGCTTCATTCCTCCGGAGAATTGATGCGGATACTCATGTTTCCGGGCCGGCGGAATCCCTACCATATTTAGCGTTTCGTCTACGTGCTGGTCGATCTTTTCCTTTGTCCAGCCGGCTTCATTATGCACCAGCAGCGCTTCTGCGATCTGCTCGCCTACCGTCAGAACGGGGTTCAAGGAAGTCATCGGATCCTGAAAAATCATGGCGACCTTGTTTCCGCGTATCGTGCGCATTTTCTGTTCGGAAAGGGACGTCAGCTCTTCTCCTTCAAACCAGATCTCTCCCCCGGTCACTTTTCCCGTCCGCTCCGGAAGCAGCTGCATTATGGAAAGTGCCAGCGTAGTCTTCCCGGCTCCCGTCTCGCCGACCAGTCCAAGGCTTTCTCCTCGTCCCAGCGTAAACGAAACTCCGTTCACCGCATAAACCGTTTCAAGATCCGTTTGGTAAATCACGCTTAAATCCTTTACCGCAAGAATGACATCCTCCTTCATATTAAGCGCTCCTTAACAAATTTTGTAATGTAGTCTTCTGAAATTCGCATGTACTAATTCTTCAGTCTGGGGTCCATCGCGTCACGAAGTCCGTCGCCCAGCAAGTTAACCGAAAATGCGGTCAAAACAATGGCTGCTGCCGGGAAAAAGACCAGGTGCGGAGCTTTCAGCATAAACTCTCTGGCCTCAGAGAGCATACTTCCCCACTCCGGCGTGGGCTGCGGAAGGCTGAGTCCGATATAGCTCAGAGAAGACTGATAAATCACAAGACTCGCCACATTCAGCGTGAGGTTGACCAGTATGATTCCCAAAGCGTTCGGGATAATATGGCTTAAAATGATACGCGCTGAACTGGCCCCTCCGGCTCTGGCCGCCTCCACATACTCCTGCTCGCAAAGATTCAGGACCTCAGAACGCACCAGGCGGACATAGTTGGTAAAGTATGCCAGCGTCATCGCCACGATCAGGACCGGAATGCTGGAACCCAGCGCCGCCACTACGACCATGGTAAAAAGGATGTCTGGCACCGACATAAAGATATCCAGACTGCGCATAATCACCATGTCCACCTTCCCGCCGAAGTATCCGGCGGCCGCACCGAGCAAGCTTCCAAAAATACAGGAGGTCATGGAAGCAAACAGCGATATGGCCAAGGAAGTCCTCGCTCCATGTACGAATCTCGCAAAAACATCCCGTCCATACATATCCGTACCCATGAGATGCTTCGCTGATGGAGCCTCAAAGTTACTCATGACATCCTGAGAAATGGCAGCTTGATAGGGAATGATCACATCCGCAAATATGATGGTAAGAATTAGTACGATCAGAATTATAAGTCCGACCATCGCTCCCCGATCTTTTCGGAGGCGTCTGAAGATTTCGTGGAATTGCCCTGCCTTTTTGAATTCTCCTCTGTCGGCGCCCTTTACTCGTCCGGTTATCCCACTCATATTCACCGCTCCAATCTGCTATATTTGGCACGTATCCTGGGGTCTACATAGGCATACGCGATATCGACCAAAAGCATCAGCATGGTAAATGCAGAGGCGATCAAGATGCTGGCTGCAATAATGACCGGCTCGTCCTTTTTACTGATACTGTCCACGATAAGGCTGCCTATTCCCGGAATGGAAAACAGTCGTTCTGTCGTCACCATTCCAGCCAAAAGGACTCCGAAGCGCATGCCCACGCATGTAATGACAGGCAGAAGCGCATTTCGCATAGCGTGCTTCCAGATAACTGTCCGCTCCGGAACTCCTTTTCCGCGGGCTGTCCGGACATAGTCCTGCCGTATCGCCTCAAGCATGGACGATTTCGTAAATCTGAGGTATGCAGCCGCTTCTGAAATGGCGACCGCGCTCACCGGGAGAATGTAGCTCTTCAGACCAGACAAGCCAAAAGATGGGAATATGTTGATCTTCAGCGCGAAAAAGTACATCAATACCATTCCTATCACAAAGCTTGGCACCGCCGCCAGGAAAAACGCCATCATGGTTGGCACGGTATCCCAGAGGGAATACTGCCTGACGGCAGAGTAAATTCCCACTGGTACTCCTACGCATACCGATATCACCAAGATGAGCAGCGACATCCGGATGGTCACAAGGAATCTCGGCCAGATCTCGTCGAACACCGGCCGGCCGCTGAAGTACGACATCCCGAAATCGCCTTCTGTAACGATATCCTTCAAGTAATTGACATACCGTTCCGCAATGGGAAGGTCGTAGCCCAGGTCATGGTTGAGCGCGTCAATGGACTCTTGCTTCGCCGTTGGCCCAAGGATCATCCGACCTGGGTTTCCCGGTGTAAGCCCCATGACAAAGAAGATAATAAATGTGACGCCAAGTATTGTGGGGATTAGAAAAAGTACTCTCTTTATGACATAGCGATACACCTTTCACCCTCCATCCGATAATTTTTATAGTGTCAGGCGTTCCAGCTCCACTGCGCAACTCTGTAGTAGGTCGGAACATTAACGACGTTCAAATCAGGATTCCATGCGGTGCAGGCCGGGGGCGCTACAAGCGGAATCACGCAGTAGGTGGCCATTACCTCATTATAAAGCTCGGTATAGATTTCCTTTCTGGCGGCTTCGTCAGTGAGCTGCTCGCCCTGCGCAAACAGGTCTTCAATGTGCTTGTAGTCGAACTTGTCTCCGACAAAGCTCACATTGTAGATACCGACAGAGCCGCTATGAGCCTGCTGGCGGAAGTTGTTGAAGTCATAGTTGCCGTTGTCGCCGACAATGCAGATGTTGTAGTCCTGGGACGCCATCCGGTCCACCGCCACGCCGAACTCAAGGGTCGTGATCTTCGCGGTGATGCCCACCTCAGCCAGGTTCGACTGGAGAACCGTGGCGTAGGGCTCCGAGGAACCGGTACCTACCAGGATTTCGCCTACATCCACGCCGTTCGGATAGCCGGCTTCCGCCAGGAGAGACTTGGCCAGCTCCGGGTTATAGGAGAGGTCCACATCACATTCCGTAGGAGCTGCCTCCGCATAATGGGGATTGATGTAGAAGTCCGTAACCTTGCCCAGCCCGTCGGTGGCAACCATGTTCATGGCTTCCCGGTTGGTTGCGTGAACGATCGCCTGACGGACCTTGTCATTGTTCAGGACTTCGCTGGATTCATAGTTGATGCACATAAACTGAATATCGTTGGACTCCATTTCATTGGTCGCAAACTTTCCAGAGTCCTTGATATCCGCCCAGTTGGAGAGAGGAACCGACAGGTAGTCGATATCACCGTTTTTCAGTGCGATAACTGCGGAGGAGTTGTCCTCGATCACTACATAACCGATCTTCTTGATCTGGGGTGCTCCCTGCCAGTAGTCTTCAAATGCATACAAAGTCCAGCCGCTGTTGGGCCGATAAGTCTCCGCATCCATGTAATAAGGACCCGTGCCGGCCAGGTTAGCAATGGTGCCGAAGTCGCTCCCCTGAGAGGTCACTTCCTTCTCGCTCAGAATTTTGATTTTGAAGAACGTGTGAAGGATCGGGGAATACGGACGTGCAATGGTGATCACAACGTGGGAGTCGTCCAAAGCCTCCACCTTTTCGATCATGTCCGTATAGCTGTTGTACTTGGGATTGTCCATAAAGTGCTGATAGCTGAACACCACGTCAGAGGCCTTCAGGGTCTCGCCATTGTGGAACTTCACGCCGTCCTGCAGCGTAATCGTATACACTGTGGCATCATCGCTGATATCGATTTGCTTTGCCAAGCAGGGCTGATATCCGCCGCCGCTCTCATCCAGAGTATAAAGGCCCTCATAAATCTGCTCGTTTACAGTAAGGACATCCGTCTCATTGGTATCTGCCGGGTCAGTGGTCTGCATACCCAGGGCATTCCGCAGCATCACGGAATCTCTGGGTCCATCTGTTGTCTGTCCACCGCTGGGTGTGTCGCCACAGCCGCAAAGCGTTGCAAGACATACTACGATTGCAAGGATGTAAGAAAGCGTCTTTTTCATTTTGATTCTCCTTTTTTTGTAGTGTCTGTACGTATATGCGTATCGATTCCTTATATACGCACTCTTATATTACACAAGGCGTCCGTGTTTGTCAAGGTCTTTTTGGCTGTATTACTAATTTTTTCTGCAAGAGCGCAATACATCTTAGGCAGTTGGCTAAAAAGAGCGTGGAGCAGACCCCTTATCCAGCAAAGCTGTTTTCGCCTCTTGAAGCTGTTGGACTTCCGCGCCCGTTTCTGTTATGATCGAATCCGGTGGGCCTTGCGCAGGCGGCGTCCGATTTATACAACATACGATACCGTGAAACGACAACGTTTCACCATAGGAGGCGAAAACGTGGTTTTTATTGTCATTTTATCTGGCCAGGATCATCATCGTTTCCACCGTGTGTCCCATCGTCGCCTCGGCCGTGCAGGGGCAGGCGCTGGAAAAGCGGACAAACCTCTATACGATGGCGCTGGAAAAGCTCAACGTCATGATCGGCAACCTGATCCACGGGTATCCGACCATCAAGGTCAACCACGTCGAGCGGGAGTACCTGCAAACGCTGGAGCAGGATAACGAGAACGCCGCCCACGCGGAATTTGCCAAATCCAAGACGAAGGTCCGGGTCAATATGATCATCGGCCTGCTGTCCAATGCTCCGGCGAACAGCGGCTCGGTCAGCAGCGTGTACCCTGCTGGGGCTTTGGTCTCCGTCACACGGTACTGCACACCGACCTTTAGGTCGCTCCACTTGGCAACTCCGGTCTTGTCAGTGGTCACTCTGCCCACCTCCGTCCATGTCTTGCCGTCCGTGGAAGTTTCCAACATCAGCTCCGCGCCAGCAAGCGGGCTGCCCGTAGCGACCACCTTGCGGACGGTGATGCTGCCTTTCTTCTCCATGGCTTTGATTTTGTAGTCGGCACTGGGGTAGCCGCAGGCCAGAGCCAGCGCAATGCCGCTTTGGACAGCGGCGGGCAGGTTATACCAGCTGGCACTGGATCCCTCCTTGTAGGTGCCGCTGTCATCAGAGTGAACGCCCGGCTCGATGCAGTAAGCCACCGCGCCATCCGCATATTTCATGTGGTAGAGGGCGCTGCCGCTGCCGAGGCTGCTGGTAGCCGAGATGGTCAGATTTGTAATGGACGGCGTTGTGCTTTGGCTATAATCATACTGACGAAATGTGATCTCGTCAGAATAGACGTAGACCCTGTACTTGACCGTCACGCTGGCAGCATAGGCGGTCACCGCCAGTGCTGCCGCCATGACCAACGCCAGCACAAGGGCTGTCATGTGTTTGAATGCTTTCAAATGGCTTCCTCCTCTACAAAAGATAAGACCTCTCTGTTTCCAGAGAGGTCTTGCGTATTGTTTTTTCTCAGCCTGCATAGAGAACATAGATGAGCAGGCTGCTGCCATCTTCGATGATGCAGACGTTGCAGTGGAATCCGGCATCTGCTACGCTGTCCCGGCCTGCCTGCATCATGAGCTGGCGGAAGGTGAAGTCTACCATGTCCCGCGCCTTGGCCTCCAGCACTTTCTGCGAAGCGTCCGCTGCCACCGATGCAGGGAAGCGGTAGGCGCTGTTGTCCAGCGTTAGACTGCCGTCTGTGATGACACCGTACTGCGTTACCGCGTAGGCATTGGCGGCGCTAACAGCCGCCCAGAGGTCTGCCGGTTCTGGTTTCGGCTCCGGTGCAGGGACAGGTTCGGGCACAGGCTCTTCCTCCTGTTTCTCCTCTGCCGGGGTAGGTGCCGGTGTGGGTGCGGGAGCAGGTTTATCCTCCGGTACAGGCACGGGTGTCGCCGCCTGTCCAGGGGTAGTGGGCAGTACTGTTTCGGCGGAGGCAGGCTGTTTTTCTGCGGCGTTATCCGCATTCTCTGATGTATCTGCCCGCTCGACAGGCCGTGGCGCGTCCGCACTGTCCTCTGTTTTTTCCTCCTTCTGCGGCATTTCAGCCTTGTCCGCCGTCTTGTCCGCTACACCAGCCACACCTTGTGCTGCGCTCTGCACCGCCGCCACTGGCAGCATCGTCGATGTGGAATTGCTCCCCGTCTGCCCACAGGCCGTGAGCAGCAGGAGCGTCCCCATTATCAGGGTCATGATCTTCTTTCTCATGTGCGTTTCTCCTTTCAGCGTTTTGGGTAGCACAAACAACTACCACACAACCATCCGTAAGTCAACGGAAAGATCTACAATGGTCTGACAGGGCGGGAGGCCCTCTGGCACAAGCCGTTCCCATGCTCATATCATGCCCCCTATTTCCATGTGAGGCGCTTCTTCCCGCGCCATGTTCTGCCGCTGGACATCCAGATCATAGGCCGTACAGTAGCAGTTATAATCTCCGGGGGACGGATTGCAGCGCAGGCAGTAACGGTAATGCTCCGTTTCCACGATGTAGCCGTAGTTTTGTGTCCATCCGCCGCTGATTTTCCCGCCGTGTTCATAGCAAAAACGCCCCATGAAAAAGCGGTTTTTCAGTACACTCTCCCGCAGCGTGTCCACGACCTGCTGCAGCTCCGCCTTGAACGCGGGGCTGTTCAGCTCCTCCGGGCCGCGGGGCCACCATGTATGCCAGAACTCGTTGCCGCTGCGCCCGAAATCCATGCGGACATGGCCGACAGCGCCAAGGCGCTTATCTTCTTCGGGGTGCTGGGCATAAAATAAGCCCGCCTCTTCCGGGCGGGCAGGTCGGATATGGAATTGTGTTGCATTTTTCAAGATTTTGGTCTCCTTTCGGTGTAGAATTTGGCTTTACACATTTTGGGGGGTGTGCTATGATGTGGCAAACTAATCGGGATTTGTGAAGGAGTGAGAATAGAAGTGCTTTGGCTTTTCATGGCGGTATTATCTGCCGTTTTTGCGGGTCTGACCTCGGTATTAGCTAAATGCGGCATTAAAAAAACGGATTCGGATATCGCAACCGCACTGCGTACCATTGTTGTTTTGCTTTTTTCGTGGATCATGGTATTCGTTGTCGGCTCGGCAAATACGATAACCGCAATAGCATCAAAGTCTCTGATTTTTTTAATTCTATCCGGACTTGCGACCGGTGCCTCCTGGATGTGCTATTTTAAAGCGTTGTCGATCGGAGATGTCAATAAGGCCGTTCCGATCGACAAATCAAGCGCCGTCCTTACGGTTCTTCTTGCGATCATTCTCTTCAAAGAAACCAATCATCTTGCCGTCAAACTGATCGGCACGGCGCTGCTTGCCGTGGGCGTGTTTCTGATGATTGAAAAAAAGAACTCCGGAGCGAAAAACGAAAGGTCCGCATGGCTGCCGTATGCAATCGGCTCTGCTTTGTTTGCGGCACTGACATCGATACTTGCCAAAGTGGGTATCAGCAATGTTGAGTCAAATCTCGGTACGGCGATTCGCACCGGCGTTGTATTGGTGATGGCATGGCTCATCGTGTTCATGAAAGGTAAGCAATCGCAGGTAAAAAGCATTGACAAAACAGAGCTTGTGTTTATTGCTCTTTCGGGACTTGCCACGGGAGGCAGCTGGCTGTGCTATTATTATGCGATACAGAACGGCATCGTCAGCGTCGTCGTTCCGATCGACAAGCTGAGTATCTTGATATCAATCGGCTTCTCGTACTTTGTATTCAAAGAAAAGCTTACAAAGAAGGCGTTTGCCGGTCTTTTGCTGATGGTTTGTGGTACGCTGGCAATGGCAATCTGGGCATAGACGGATTTCAGTTTGTCTGCCTATCAAGCGGCTCGTTCCAAATGGATCGAGCCGCTTTTGCTTACATCATCCTCTGCCCCTGCCGCTGCTCCGGGAACGGCGGCTCTAAGCGGCGCAGCAGGCCGAACTCTGTTTTTGCCGCGCAGTCATTTCCCATGCAGTCCTGACCGTATTTTTCAAAATCCATGTAGCCGTCCAGCTCATAGATGGCCTCATCATCCAGCCCCAGCGTTTCCTGCAATCGCTGCTGACCATAGCCGTAGGCGCCCTCCGTGATGCGCTGATAGTTATCCAAATCTTGCAGGAGCTCACAGGCACGGTGCAGGGTTTCCGGCCGCTCGGCCTCCAGCACGGCGGCGTAGGTCAGGAGCATCCCGTCCTTCTGCCAGATGTCCTCCAAGGCTTCGGCAAAATCGTTGTAGTCCTCCACGGCGGGGCAATCCGTGTCACGGATCAACTCACCGATGTAAGGCACCTTGAAGCGAATATCACAGAGCATGGCGTCCGCGAAAGCATCGATATCGAGGTAATTTTTCACAGCGTCAAGGTATTCCTCGTCAGCGGGGAGGACGAGGGTGTAGTCCGGCTTTCCATCGACGCGCAGCGTCATGCGGAGCATTTCATCCCTGCTCTCATCCCGCCAAGGCTCTGCCGGCGAAAGATAGCTGCGGTCGATCCCCATATCCGGTGTCAGCAAGCTGCGGGCGTTGGGGACAAAGGCACTGTACCGGGCGTAATTATACCCCTGCGGGTCAACAAGGAAACCGTCCGTTCCCTCCGCGTCGAGGATGAGCAGGCAGTGCCTGGCATCCTCATCGTGCCGGATGGCATTTTTGTTCTCCGCGATGAAATCATAGTCAGCCAGCAGTGCGCGGCTGAACTGCTGGAACCGCTGGCTTGGCAGCTCGATTACCTTATCTACACTGCATGCTTCGCCTTCATACTCGGACTGTTTCCGCCTGAGTTCTGCTTGAATAATCACATCATCCCTCCCATCTCCATGCGGCTGCTCTGGCTTCCGTTCATCACTTCCTCCATGCTGATATAGCCCTTATAGGCGATGTAACCCCGGTCGGTGAACATCCCGTCCTCCTCTGCCAGCAGACAATACCGTGGGCGGGGTAAGGGCATCCACGGCATCGCTCGTTTTCGGTGCAAAATACCGGCTCCGGCGAGCTCTGCTGGTAGGGCGCTGGCTGTCGCTCATCGATCCGCCGTGCCAGCGGTCTTGTTGGTTTTCGCATATACTGCTCCTCTCTGGGCTGCCGCCCTTGATCTGTCCTGAAAATGCAAAAAGAGCGCCGGTTCGATGGTTCTACGAAACCAACAAACCGACGCCCCAAACTTTGTGAAACTTTTTTATGAAAAAAGCCCCCTTTTGCGAGGAAAATCCTCGTACAAAAGGGGGCTGCATCCGATCATTTCGCCAGAAAACAGGAAAAGAGGGGTTCAAATCACGTCGAACGCCTCTCAGACGGCTCTGACATCCATGCTTGAAACCGTTAAAATCGGGATGTGGAAAACCCCGGAAAGGCTTGATGCCATGCGGTTTTCACCGCATGGCATCTAAACCTGTTTGTTCACTTGGAGCAGGGTACGGGAGTCGAACCCGCCTTAACGGCTTGGGAAGCCGCTGTAATACCGATATACCAACCCTGCGAACGGTGCTATTATAGCAGGTCGGCGGGGGTTTTGCAACCGAAAATTCTGTCGAGAGCATGATTTCTCCCGCAGCGGCATAGAGATGGAAAAAACGCGGGGGAGGAACTGCATGATGAAGAAGCAGGAAATGGTGGATGCGGAGAAGCGCGTAATGCCTGTCGTATCAGGGGGAGCGCGGCATCGGACAGGACACGGGAGAGCGTGTTCCCGTTTGAAAAGATGCTATATAGACGATAAACAGAACAAGCGGCGGGAGGCGCTGCGGAGGTGGAGGCAGCAGATGACGGGACTGGCGGCGGGCGTGACGGCGCTGATGTGCCTGCTGACCCTGTGGCCGGCGCAGGCGCAGGCGGCGGAGCTGCCTATCCAGAGCCGCGCGGCGCTGCTGATGGAAAAAACCACGGGGCAGGTGCTGTATGCCCGGAACGAGCACGAGCAGCTGGAGCCCGCCAGCGTCACCAAGATCATGACGCTGCTGCTGACCATGGAGGCCATCGACAGCGGGGCTATCGGCTACGACGACGTGGTGACGGTCAGCGCCTACGCCGCGGGGATGGGCGGCAGCCAGGTCTATCTGGCGGAGGGAGAGCAGATCACGGTGGAGGAGCTGCTGAAGGCGGTGTGCGTGGCCTCCGGCAACGACGCAGCTGCGGCACTGGCGGAAAAGGTGGCGGGGATCAGCGACCGGTTCGTGGAAAAAATGAACCAGCGGGCGGCGGAGCTTGGCATGAACGACACCCACTTCGCCAACTGCACCGGCCTGACGGCGGAGGGCCACGTCACCAGCACCCACGACATCGCCGTCATGAGCCGCGAGCTGATCTTAAAGCATCCGGACATCCGGCGGTTCACCACCATCTGGATGGACACCATCCGCGGCGGGGCATTCCAACTGGCCAACACCAACAAGCTCATCCGCTTCTATGACGGGGCTACGGGACTCAAGACCGGCTACACCGCATCGGCGGGGTACTGCATCAGCGCCACGGCGGAGCGGGACGGCATGGAGCTCATCGCCGTGGTGATGAAGGGGCCGGACCGCGACACCCGCAACAACGACGCCAAGACCCTGCTGAACTACGGGTTTTCCACCTACGCGCTGGTGACGGCGATGCCGGAGCAGCCGCTGATGCCGGTGCCGGTGGACATGGGCACGGCGGACACGGTGCAGCCGGTGTTGGCATCGGAGGGGAACACGGTGCTGGTGGAGAGGGAGAAGGCGGGCATGCTGGAGCGAAAAGTGACGCTGGAGCCGCGGGTCACCGCGCCGGTGGCGGCGGGACAGCCACTGGGAGAGCTGACGGTGCTGGATGGGGACACGGTACTTCTGACGGCGCCCATCACGGCGGGGGAGGACGTGATGCGGCGCAGCTGGGGCCAGGTGTTCACCCAGCTGCTGCGGCTGGCGGTTTTTGCGGGATAAGCGCCCTTTTTCCCTTGTAATTTGGGCGCAATCGTTGTAAGATACGAGTACGAAAAAGATCGGACTTTACCAAGGAGGAATGACATATGATCCGAGTGGACCTGAACAGCTGCAAGAGCTTTATCCCGCTGCCCTATGAGACGGCGCTGGCGCCCCGTCTGCGCATCGCTCATGACCATTTGCAGAAGGGGGACGGCGCAGGCGGCGAATTCACCGGCTGGGTACGCCTGCCGCAGGACTACGACAGGGAGGAGTTCGCCCGCATCCAGGCCGCGGCCAAGCGCATTCAGGCAGATTCTCAGGCGCTGGTGGTCATCGGCATCGGCGGCTCCTATCTGGGGGCACGGGGCGTCATCGAGTGCTTGCGGTCGCCCAACTACAACCTGAAAAAGAAGGAGACGCCCAACATTTACTTCGTGGGCAACGGGCTTTCCTCCGACTATATGAGCGAGATCGTGGAGCTGCTGGACGGCGTGGACTTCTCCGTCAACGTCATCTCCAAATCCGGCACCACCACGGAGCCGGCGGTGGCCTTCCGCTTCTTCCGGGAGATGCTGGAGAAGAAGTACGGCGCAGACGGCGCGGCCAAGCGCATCTACGCCACCACCGACCGCCACAGAGGCGCACTGAAGGCGCTGGCGGACGCCAAGGGCTATGAGACCTTTGTGGTGCCCGACGAGGTGGGCGGCCGGTACAGCGTGCTGACGGCCGTGGGCCTGCTGCCCATCGCCGTGGCGGGCATCGACATCGAGGCGCTGATGGCCGGTGCGCGGGAGATGATGGACATCTGCACCGCGGCGGAGATAGACGCCAATCCTGCGTGGCAGTATGCCGGTGCGCGGTACGAGATGTACCGCACCGGCAAGAAGATCGAGATCCTGGCGGCGTATGAGCCCTGCTTCCGGTTCATGGCCGAGTGGTGGAAGCAGCTGTACGGCGAGTCCGAGGGCAAGGAGGGCAAGGGCCTGTTCCCCGCCAGCGTGGAGTTCACCGCCGACCTGCACTCCATGGGCCAGTATATCCAGCAGGGCGAGCGGCACCTCTTTGAGACGGTGGTGCGCTTTGGCGCTTCCCGGCACGAGAATCCCGTGCCCTACGACGAGACGGACGGCGACGGCCTGAACTTCCTGGCGGGAAAGAGCATGGACTTCATCCGCGAGCAGGCCATGGACGGTACCCTGCTGGCCCATGTGGAGGGCGGCGTGCCCAACGTCACACTGTACACCGACGGGCTGGACGAAAAGGCGATGGGCCAGCTTATCTACTTCTTCGAGTATGCCTGCGGTCTCAGCGGCTATCTGCTGGATGTGAATCCCTTCGACCAGCCGGGTGTGGAGGCCTATAAGAAGAACATGTTTGCCCTGCTGGGCAAGCCGGGGTACGAGGAGATGCGGGCCGCACTGCTGGCCAAGCTGGGCCGCTAAGGCGTTTTGACCAAAAAAGGGGCCGGTTTTTTTCCGTTGCTATTTTCCCGTTGGTATGATATGCTACAAGCAGGAGTAAAGCCAGCTCCACTATGACAAAGGAGTGATTTCTTATGGTTAGACTGATCATGGGCGCGAACGGTGCAGGTAAGACGAAGCAGCTCATCGAGCTGATCCATGCCAGCGTGGACTCTGAAAGCGGCAGCGTCGTTTGCATCGAGCCCAGCCGCGACATGACCTACGACATCAGCTATAACGTCCGTCTGGTCAACGCCAGCGACTACAATGTGGATTCTTTTGACTGCCTGCGGGGCTTCCTGTGCGGTATGTACGCGGGCAATTTTGATATTTCCCATGTGTTCGTGGACAACCTGTGCAAGATCGCCGGCAGCAGCGACTGGCAGGCTGTGGAGAAGTTCCTGCACTGGCTGGACCGCTTCAGCGAGGAGAACGAGGTGAAGTTCACCGTCACCGTCAGCGCCGATGAGGACGTGGCCACCGAGGGCATGCGCCAGTACATCTGAGCCGGCTGAAAACGATAAAAAAGAACCGCCCGCGGGCGGTTCTTTTTTGCGCTTTTGGGGGACGCAGGGGAGGCTTCTGCGCGTTGAGCGGGCGTGCGCGGCTCAATAGAGGTAATTGCGGCTTTCCTGCCGGAACTCCGCCACACGCTTTTCGTAGCTGGCCATGGCGGCCTCCTCAAAGGCCAGGGCATCGGAGGGGGCGTTCATCCGGCGCAGCAGCCACTTGCACAGCGGCGGATTCAGGATCAGAAGCGGACCAATGAGGTATGTGGCCATCAGGCCGCCGCGGCGGTAGCCCTCCAGCGGCGTGTCGGGGTTCCGGCCTACGCCGCGGGTGACGCGGAACCAGCCGTCCCGCTCCGGCGCATCATAGCTGTGGCCGAACAGGCTTTTGAAGCCCACCACGTCCATGTCCTCGAAAGAGCCCAGGAAGAAGCTGTTGTGGCGCTTCATCATCTGGTAACGGGCGCGGCAGGGCAGGAGGCCCAGACCCTCAATGGTGTCGGCGCTGTCGCTTTCGATGGCCTGACCGAACACGTCCAGGGCGTTGCCGGTGAGAAGCAGCAGCTGGCCCGCATCCACGCGGGCAGCGATGTCCGCAGCGTAGGGCCGCAGGGCATCGGCGGCCAGGCGCAGGCCCTGCTCGGTGGTGCTGCCCATGAACACCAGCGTTACCTCTCCGTCCAGAAAGCGGGGGCGGCTGTGGAGATCCGTTTCCACGATCTCCAGCGAGGGGCAGCAGCGCCGGAGGTAGTACACGTTTTGCAGGTCGCCGTAGAGGTTGCAGACCTCCGGAAACAGAATTTCAGCTCTCATTGTCCATCCTCCTTTGCCAGCAGCATCTCCTTCAGCTTCGCCTTTACGCGGAACGCCAGCGGCATGCCGTCCACGCCGTAGAGGATATACACGTCGTCGCCGGAGCGCAGGGGAAGCAGCTTCAGTGCCGCGAACTCATCCTCCTCCAGCCGTATCTTTTCATCGGGGATGCCGGCCAGAAGCAGCCGCAGCCGGTAGTCGTAGGCACGGGGACCGGCGCAGACCAGGCAGGTCACATCGTCGCTGTTCAGGAACTCGAAGTCCGTGTCGTACATCCAGCTGGGGTTTTCCGACCAGCTCTTCGCCACGCCCATGCAGTTCATCATCACCAGCAGCTCCTTCTTCCCGGGCTTGGAGCGGATGTAGTCAAAGTTGCGGGAGCAGGCCAGGGCGTTTTTGTCCTTGGACATCTGCATGATCACATTGACGCCGCCGATCTTCTCCTCCGACAGGCGGGAGGCCAGCACCTTTACCCGGGACAGGCGCTGCTCGATGTCGGCGTGGGACCAGCCCAGCTGGCGCAGGACGGCGATGACCGTCACCATGTTGTAGATGTTGTGGATGCTGTCGGCGATCAGGGTGTAGGGGTAGTCCTGCCCGCCCTCGCGGAGGGTCATGGTGCGGCCTGCCACGTCCACGCAGGTGGCCAGATAGTCACAGTCCGGGGAGTGGAAGCCGCAGTTTTCGCAGACGGCGCGGCCGATGTGGTGGTAGCGGCGGTACTCATAGCGCAGCGGACCGGCGCAGCGGGGGCAGATGCGCATGTCGTTCAGCAGGTTCTCGCACGCCGTCACATCGGTGGGCAGGCGGTCGATGCCGAAGTAGACCCGGGGGTTCTCCGGCGCCACGGAGCAGGAGATCAGATCGTCGGCATTCAAAATCAGCTTGGACGATTTGGGGAAGGAGCGGGTCAGGATGTCCGCGATGTAGCCGGGGTGGGCGTTGCGCATGATGGAGTCGCGGAACAGATTGGTGACCACGATGTAGTCCGGCTTCACATAGGGGTAAATTCTGGGGGCGGAGCGCTCGTCTACCTCCAGCACCGCCATGTCGCACTTTTTCACGCGGCCCAGCAGGTCGCAGTTCCGGATGAAGGCGGTGGACACGCCGGAGACGATGTTGCTGCCGGCGCGGTTGTTCAGCACGCGGCGGCCGCCGGTCTCCAGAATGTCGTTGAGCATGTTGGACACCGTGGTCTTGCCGTTGGTGCCGGTGACGGCCACGATGGTTTTGGGCTTGCCCACGTAGCGCAGAAAGTCGGGGCACAGTCTGACGGCAAGGCTGCCGGGGAAGTCCGTGCCGTTGTGGTGAGTGATCTTCAGCGCGGGGATGGACAGCTTGGCCATCCACAGCGCAAAGAGAAATCGCAGTTTACCCATGGTCATTCCTCCTTATCTCGATGGGTCTGGAGCCAGATCATCAGCGCGCCCACGTCTGCCGGTGAGACGCCGGAGATGCGGCTGGCCTGCCCCAGATTCAGGGGACGCACCGCGTCCAGCTTCTCCCGCGCCTCCAGACGCAGGCCCTGTATGGCACTGTAATCCATGCGGTCGGGGAGGGCGTGCTTTTCCAGCTGCTCGAAGTCCTCCACCTGCCGCTGCTGGCGGCGGATATAGCCCTCGTATTTGACGGATATTTCCACCTGCTCCCGCACCGCCCCGGGAAGCTCCGGCGCGGCAGGGTCGAAGGGGCGCAGGTCATCGTAGGACACCTGTGGACGGCGCAGCAGGTCGATGAGCCGCGCACCGTCGGCTACCGGTGCGGTGCCGCGGGCTGTCAGCAGGGTGTTGAGGGCGTTGCTGCCGGCCACGCCGGTGTGGGTCAGGCGCCTGATCTCCCGCTCTACGGCGGCGTACTTCTCCTCCACGGCCTGAAGCCGCGCATCGGACACCAGGCCGATGCGATGGCCAATGGGGCACAGACGCTGGTCGGCGTTGTCCTGCCGCAGTACCAGCCGGTACTCGGAGCGGGAGGTCATCATACGGTACGGCTCCTGAGTGCCCTTGGTCACCAGATCGTCGATAAGGGTGCCGATGTAGCTCTCGCTGCGCTTGAGAAGCATGGGGGGCTGGCCCTTCAGGGCCAGGGCCGCGTTGACACCGGCCACGAAGCCCTGGGCCGCCGCCTCCTCATAGCCGGAGGAGCCGTTGAACTGTCCCGCGCCGTACAGGCCGGAGACGGTCTTGACCTCCAGCGTGGGCCGCAGGGCCAGTGGATCGATGCAATCGTACTCGATGGCGTAGGCGGGGCGCATCATCTCCGCGTGCTCCAGTCCGGCCACACTGTGGAGCATCTGAAGCTGCACCTCCTCCGGCATGGAGGAGGAGAACCCCTGGATGTACATCTCCTCGGTGTCCAGACCCATGGGCTCGATGAACAGCTGGTGGCGGGGCTTGTCCGCAAAGCGGACGATCTTCGTCTCGATGGACGGGCAGTAGCGGGGGCCGATGCCCTCGATGACGCCGGAGTAGATGGGGCTGCGGCCCAGATTCTCGCGGATGATGCGGTGCGTCTCGGCGTTGGTGTACGTCAGGTAGCACACGGCGCGGTTCTCCGGCGGCTGGGCCGTGGTGAAGCTGAAGGGCAGGGGGGCGGGGTCGCCCTCCTGTATCTCCATTTTGGAAAAGTCGATGCTGCGGCGGTTCACCCGCGGCGGCGTGCCGGTCTTGAACCGGCGCAGGGGCAGGCCCAGTGCCAGCAGGCTGGCCGTCAGGGCGTTGGCGGCATGCATGCCGTCGGGGCCGGAGGACTCGATGCACTCGCCCACGATGGTGCGGCCCGTCAGGTACGTGCCGGTGCAGAGGATGGCGGCGCGGACGGTGAATACCGCGCCGGTGCGCAGCACCACGGCGGCCACGCGGCCATCCTCACAGCGGATCTCCGTCACCTCCGCCTGACGCAGGGTCAGGTTCTCCTGCCGCTCCAGCGTGTGCTTCATCACCTGCTGATATTTCCGGCGGTCCGCCTGAGCTCGCAGGGACCAGACTGCGGGGCCTTTGGCACGGTTGAGCATGCGGTACTGGATGCAGGCGCGGTCCGCCGCACGGGCCATCTCACCGCCCAGAGCGTCCAGCTCCCGCACCAGATGACCCTTGCCGGTACCGCCGATGGCGGGGTTGCAGGGCATATTGCCTACCGCGTCCAGATCGATGGTAAAGCAGACGGTGCGCATGCCCAGACGCGCCGCCGCCAGCGCCGCCTCGATGCCGGCATGTCCGGCGCCGATGACGGCGATATCAAATGTTCCGGCGTGAAACTCTCTCATAGTATATCCCCAATACGTTCGTACCTTATCAACCGATGGTATGCAGTCATTATATATGGTATGGACGGCAAGTGCCATTGTGCAAACTATCAAAAAATAGCAAATACAAATTGTGAGATATGTATAAAATTGGGGTTGCAAAGGGGACGAAAACGGCATATACTATCTGTGTAATCAAATGAAGAAAGGAGCGTGATAGTGTTATGATGAACAACTGGATCATGGGCGATCTGGACGATATGATCTTCGGCGACTGCCGGCAGCAGGTCAGCGAGCGGTAAACGTCCCACCCACAAAGGATGACCACCACGCCATGTGCGTGGCGTTTTGCTTTTTATGGGCGTTTTTTCGCCCTGTTCATACAAGATCCGCAAGCGAAAAAGAGACGCAGGCTGAAAGCCTGCGTCTCTTTTTTTGCGCTCATACGGCGAGGGTCAGGTTCGCGCCATGTTCTTGGCGGCCACCACGTCCACGCCGGTGCCGCAGACGTTTTGCAGTACCACGTCGCCGATGGCGATGGGGGCCTGGACCTTGACGGTGCGGAGGGCGCGGGCCACGTCAAAGACCTGCGTCTTGGGGACCTCGCCGTTGGTGCGGACCGGCAGCACCGGCAGGGCCGCGCCCTCGATGGCCACGGTACCGGTGACGGTGCGAACCGGCGCAACGCACTCCCTGCGGGCGTAGGCGTCGCCGCGGGGACAGGTGTTGCCGGTGACGGAGGTCACCGCGCCGTTTTCTACTTCGGCGGTGAGCTGGCAGCCCATGGGGCAGCCGATGCAGATCAATTCACGTTTCATTGTGCCTGCGCCTCCTCTACTACGAAAGTCACCGTGTCCGCATCGGCGGGGATGGCGGCGGGGTCAATGGGAAAGCTCTCCATTTCGCCGGGGGTCAGGATGCGCTTGGGGATGCGTTTGAGCAGCGTGTCCCCCGCATAGGCGCACAGCGCCGCGCTGCGGTAGGGCTGTCCCACGCGGAAGCGCACCGTCACCGGCCCGCCGCCCCGATGCAGGGATTGGGGCACGGTGTAGCGCACGCCGTTTTTGCCCTCCAGCCGGATGCTGTCGCCGCTCTCTGCACCCTCCAGCACGAAGCGGGCGGCGCTGCGGCCTGCGGCGGCCGCCTCCTGCGAGACGAAGTCCACCAGATCGTGGACATGCAGCACGTTGCCGCAGGCGAATACGCCGGGCAGGGAGGTGGCCAGCGTTTCGTCCACCACGGGGCCGCCGGTGACGGCGTCCAGCGCCGCGCCCGCCTGACGGGTCAGCTCATTCTCCGGAAGCAGACCCACGCTGAGCAGCAGGGTGTCGCAGGGGATGTACCGCTCCGTACCCGGGATGGGCAGGCGCTTGTCGTCCACCTGCGCCAGCGTCACGCCGGTGAGATGCTCCTGCCCGTGGATCTCCACCACGGTGGTGGACAGATACAGGGGAATATTGAAATCATCCAGACACTGGACGATGTTGCGCTTCAGACCGCCGGAATAGGGCATGACCTCCGCCACGGCTTTGACCTCCGCGCCCTCCAGCGTCATGCGGCGGGCCATGATGAGGCCGATGTCGCCGGAGCCGAGGATCACCACCTGCCGCCCGGGCAGATAGCCCTCCATGTTCACCATGCGCTGGGCGGTGCCCGCCGACCAGATGCCGGCGGGGCGGGTGCCCGCGATGTTCAGCGCGCCTCGGGGCCGCTCACGGCAGCCCATGGCCAGCACCACCGCCTGCGCCTTGATCTGCTGCAAGCCTACGGCGCGGCCGGTGACGGTGAGCACACGGTCCGGCGTGATGTCCAGCACCATGCAGTCCGTCCAGGCGGGGATGCCCCGCTCCTGCACGGCGTCGATATAGCGCTGGGCGTACTCGGGGCCGGTGAGCTCCTGATGGAAGGTATGGAGCCCGAAGCCGGCATGGATGCACTGGTTCAGGATGCCGCCCAGCTCGCCGCTGCGCTCCAGAATGAGGATATCCCGCAGGCCCGCGTCATAGGCGGCCGCGGCGGCGGCCAGTCCGGCGGGACCGCCGCCCACGATGGCCAGCTGTACAGTTTTCATGAGAGCACCTCCTTGGTGCGGCCCGCCAGCAGGCGGCTCTCGCCGCCGCATTTGGTCAGCTCGGTCATGGGAGTCCCCAGCTCCTCGTGGAGAAGCTCCAGCACCCGCGGCGTGCAGAAGCCGCCCTGACAGCGGCCCATGCCGGCCCGCACGCGGCGCTTCACACCGTCCAGCGACCGTGCGCCCCGGCGGATGGCCTCCCGTATCTCACCCTCGGTGATCTCCTCGCAGCGGCAGACCACCGTGGCGTAGGCGGGGTTTCTTTCTATCAGCGCCTGTCGGGCGGCAAAGTCCATCTCACGGGGACGGGGGATATCGCGGCGCTCCGCGATGAAGTCATCTTTCTCCGCCGCGCCCAGCTTTTCGGCGGCCAGTCCGGCCAGATACTGCCCGATGGCGGGGGCGGAGGACAGGCCGGGGGACTCGATGCCCACGGCCTCGAAGAAGCCGTCGGCGCTCTCGCCCACGATGAAGTCGTCGTCCGCGCCGTCCAGATGGGCGCGAAGGCCGGCGAAGCTGGTGATGACATCCCGCATGGGCAGGTCCGGTACGCTGCGCGACGCTGTCTCCGCCACGCGGCGCAGACCCGCCGCCGTGGTGGCGGTGCAGCCCTTGTCCTCCTGATCCTCCGCAGTGGGGCCCACCAGCAGGTTGCCATGGACCGTGGGGGTCACCAGCACGCCCTTGCCCATGGCGGAGGGAAGCTGGAAAATAGTGTGCCGCGCCAGGCCGCCATCGCGGCGGTCCAGCAGGCAGTACTCGCCGCGGCGGGGGACGATGTGCAGTTGACCCTCACACAGCTGGTTATGGAACGTGTCGCCGTGGACACCGGCGGCACAGATGACCGTGCGGCTCTCCAGCGGGCCGCGGCTGGTCTCCAGCAGGAAGCCGCCGTCCTGACGGCGGATGCGCTGTACCTCCGTGTCGAAGCGGAACTCGCAGCCGTTGGCGGCGGCGTTCTCCGCCAGCGCGATGGTCATGCCAAAGGGGCAGATAATGGCGCTGGTGGGGACGTACAGTGCGGCGGCCGCCTGGGGCGACACCCGCGGCTCCTGACGGCGCAGGGCGTCGCGGTCCAGAACGGTCAGACCCTCCACGCCATTGCACTCACCACGGGCCTTCAGCTCCTCCAGACGGGGAATGTCGGTCTCGTTGAAGCACAGCACCAGCGCGCCGCAGCGGCGGTAGGGGAAGTCCAGCTGGCGGGACAGCGCCTCCATCATGCGGGAGCCCTCCACGTTGAACCGCGCCTTGGCGGAGCCCACCGGCGCATCGAAGCCGGCATGGCAGATGGCGGAATTGGCCTTGCTGGTGCCCATACACACGTCCTCGCCGCGCTCTAAAAGGCAGATGCGCAGGCGGTAGCGGCTGAGCCAGCGGGCCACGGCGCAGCCTACCGCGCCGCCGCCGATGATCACGGCATCATACATTGCGATTACCTCTTTTCCGGCGGACGGGGGAGCGCCCCGCCTGCCATCTCTTTACATACAATACTATAGAATAGCAAATACAGGGATACCTTGTCAAGCGGCCCCGGGAGAAAGAGAAAAAAGGGTAAGTCTTAACGGCATTTTAACGCTTTCTTAACGCGATAGTGTGATACAATAGCGCCAGACATATAAAGGGGAGGGAGCGCCGGTGGATAAGAAAGCCTATCGGGACCGGCTGCGCAGCCAGGATAAGCGGGAGCGCACCGCGGCCAGTCTGGGTCTGCCCTACTCCGGACGGGATCTGGCCATCGCCTTTGGGCTGTATTTGGCGGCGGTGCTGCTGTGCCTGTTCCTGCGGAACATCGACCTGCACCGGGACACCAGCTACGTGGCGGTGATCTTCCTGCTGGACGTGTTCCTGACGGCCTACTGGACCAACGGTTATATCCTGGGTATCATCACCGCCGTGGCCGGTGTGCTCAGCGTGGACTACATATTCACGTATCCCTACTGGCACATCAGCTTCACGCTGACCGGATTTCCGCTGACGTTTCTGGTGATGATGACCATCTCCGTGCTGACGGCGGCTGTCACCAGCCGCGCCAAGCAGACGGAGACCGTCCGCCGCGAGGCGGAACGGGAGAAGATGTACGCCGACCTGCTGCGGGCGGTGTCCCACGACATCCGCACACCGCTGACCGGCATCGTGGGAGCTACCAACGTTTTGCTGGAGCAGGACGGCGAGCTGACGCAGGAGCAGCGGCAGCAGCTGCTGCGCTCCACCAACGAGGACGCCCAGTGGCTCATCCGCATCGTGGAGAACCTGCTGTCCATCACGCGCATCCACAATTCCGAGGAGGCGCGGGTCAAGAAGGCACCGGAGGCGGCGGAGGAGGTCATCGGCAGCGCCGTGGCCAAGACGCAGAAGCACTACCCTGACGTGGAGGTACATGTGTCGGTGCCCCATGAGCTGATGATGGTGCCCATGGACCCGCTGCTCATCGAGCAGGTGCTGGTGAACCTGATGGAAAACGCCGTGATCCACGGCGGCACCAGCCGTATCGATGTGACGCTGTCCCAGCAGGGGGGCAATGCGGTGTTCACCGTGGCCGACAACGGCAGGGGCATCCCGCTGCACCTTCTGAATAAGTTGTTCGACGGAGCGGCCCGCAGTGACCGCAGCAGCGACGGCAAACGCAGCATGGGCATCGGCCTGTCTGTGTGCCGGACGGTGGTGCTGGCCCACGGCGGGACGATACGGGGGGAGAATAAAAAAGACGGCGGCGCGTGCTTTACCGTGACGCTGCCCATGAAAGGAGACGACGATGAAGATTAAAGACAAGGTCCTGATCGTGGAGGATGAGCAGTCCATCAGCAACTTCATCTCCATGATCCTCACGGCCAACGGCTACGACACCATCATCGTCCGCAGTGGCGAGGAGGCCCTGACCATGATCGCCTCCCATTGCCCGGACATGATCGTGCTGGATCTGGGACTGCCGGACATGGACGGCATGGAGGTGCTGAAGTCCGTGCGCAAGTGGTCCAATCTGCCGGTGGTGGTGGTTTCCGCGAGAAATCACGAGCATGACAAGGTGGAGGCCCTGGACTACGGCGCAGACGACTATCTGGTGAAGCCCTTCGGCACGTCGGAGCTGCTGGCCCGCATCCGCACCGCCATCCGCCACACCCGCACCACCCTGTCCAATACCCAGATCGCCCAGTCCGGCAAGTTCGTCACCGGCGACCTGACCATCGACTACGACAAGCATCAGGTACTGATGCACGGCGAAAACGCCGGTCTCACCGTCAACGAGTACAAGATCGTGGCCCTGCTGGGCAAGTACGCCGGCAAGGTCCTGACCTACGACTTCATCATCCGCGAGCTGTGGGGCCCCAAGGCCAAGACCGACAACCAGATCCTGCGGGTGAACATGGCCAACATCCGCCGCAAGATCGAGCCGACCCCCGGCAACCCTCAGTACATCTTCACGGAGGTGGGCGTGGGCTACCGCATGCGGGAGGGCGACTGAGCGCCGCATAACAACCGGATCAAACCGGAAGCACCCCTCGAGGAGGGGTGCTTCTTTCTGATTTGCGAGTTTCTTTACAAGAAAAAATGCGGCGACGAAAATCGACACTTCACAGGGCTTTTATATGTTGTAAATAAAGGAAAATATGACTTTCGGGAAGCGGACGTTAAGAAACGTTTGCTCTTATTTACAAGACTTTTTTCTCGCGGTAAGATACAAATACGCCCGCTGGGAAGGCGGGGGAAATCGTAAGGAGAGAAGATATGGAAGAAAGAAAAGGCTTTGGATCCAATTTCGGATTCCTGATGGCCGCGGTCGGCTCGGCGGTCGGCCTGGGCAACATCTGGGGCTTCCCCTATAAGATGGGTGCCAATGGCGGCTTCACGTTCCTGATGGTGTATATTTTCCTGGGTGTCACCACCGGCTTCATCGTGATGATCAGTGAGCTTGCCATCGGCCGTAAGACCGGCAAGGGCGCGGTCGAGGCGTACAGGATGGTCTCCAAGAAGTTCAAATGGATGGGCTGGATGGGTATCGCATCCGCATTTTTCATTTTGTTCTTCTACTGCGCGCTGGGCGGCTACTGCATCAAGTATGTCATTCTCAATGTGGGCGACCTGCTCAAGGCCGGTTTTGGTGCAAATGTATTTGCTGAGGCTGCGGCAGCCAATGGCACTTCCGTTGGCGCCGAGGCCTGGTCGGCGCTGATCGCCAACCCCACCGAGGCTGTTATCTATGGCCTGATCTTCGTGGCGCTGACCATGCTCATAGTCCTCGGCGGCGTGGGCGGCGGTATCGAGAAGGTCTGCTCCGTGGGTATGCCCGCACTGTTTGTCGCGCTGCTGATCTGCATTATCCGCGCCTGTACCCTGCCCGGCGCGGTGAACGGCCTGAAGTATATGTTTGTTCCCGGCTGGGCTGTTGCGAACGGCGTGATCGAAGAAGCACCCAACATCTTCCAGGTATTTGCCACCGCCGGCGGCCAGATGTTCTTCTCCCTGTCTCTGGGCATGGGCGCTATGATCACCTACGGCTCTTATCTGGGCAAGAAAGAGAACATTCAGAAGAACGGCCTGCTGATCGTTATCATGGACTCCATCGTGGCCTTCATGGCGGCTCTGTGCGTGCTGCCCGGCCGCTTCGCCCTTGACCCCAACGGCGATCTGGGCGGCCCCGGCCTGCTGTTCGTCACCATGCAGAATGTGTTCAGCCGTATGGGCGGTATGGGCCCGCTCTTCGGCATTCTCTTCTACCTGCTGGTGGTGTTCGCCGCCATCTCCTCCTCCATCTCCCTGCTGGAGGTCATCGTAGCGCACTTCGTTGACAAAGCCCGTGACGCGGGCAAGGGAGACAAGCGCAAGGTATATACCCTCATTGCTGCGGCTGCTGTCGGCCTGGGCTGCATTCTGGTTTGTGCGGACGCACTGGGTAACAGCAACTTCTCGCCTGCGGATCTGCTGGGAATTGCGGAGCCGAAGGCCTGGGCTGCCGACTGGCTTGACTTCTGGGATGCCGTCTCGGAGGGCGTCATGATGCCGCTGGGAGCGCTGCTGATGACCTTCATGGTGGCCTATGAGATCGGTACGGATGTGGTCAAGGATGAGATCGAGCAGTGCGGCAACAAGTTTACCGCCTTTAAGTTCTACAACGTCTGCGTCCGCTATGTTGCCCCGCTGGGCTTGCTGCTGGTGCTGTACGGGCAGATCAAGCAGTTCTTCTTCTAAACAGCCTTAACGCGGAATTAACGACAAAATACATACAAAATTCGTATGCCGGAGCAGCTTGCTCCGGCATACTTTTATACGCTGACGTAACAAAAAGCCTTGATTTTACAGGGAAAATACCAAAAGCGGGGGAGAGGAAAATGCAAGGTTTCCCAAGCACGGAGCCTGAAAATTTGTGAGAATGACGGAAAAGCGTGTTTACAATTTGTTAAAATAATGGAATATGACGTTAAGAGGTTGACAATATCTTAACAGGCAGGTATGATGAGAGAACAATTTGTGAGGAGGTAAATCACACACATGGAAAAGAAAAGTACCAAAATAGCGTATTTCGTTGCGCTGGGTGTCTTTGTGGTGTTGCTGGCGATCCTCGGCTTCACATTCAAGGACGCTCCCATCATTGTGGAAGGCGCGGCCACCCCGTTCGCAGGCACCTTCTGGTCCCTGCTGCCCCCCATTGTAGCCATCGTGCTGGCCCTGATCAGCAAGGAAGTGTATTCCTCTCTGTTCCTGGGCT
>ENA-UAOV01000058-UAOV01000058.1-human-gut-metagenome-genome-assembly--contig:-NODE-58-length-60584-cov-8.260751_pt1 | contig 60584 bp, 53 predicted proteins | sample MGYA00243472_ERZ654562 | MGnify/ENA primary metagenome ERZ654562 (study PRJEB26926, sample SAMN06164391) | human gut metagenome | biome: ENVO:00009003; feature: ENVO:2100002; material: ENVO:00002003... | reverse complement strand
TTCTATTCGTTATGACTGATCCTATTGCGGACTTTCTGACCAGAATTAGAAACGCAGTGAAAGCCAACCACAAAGTGGTTGAAGCTCCTGGCTCAAAAATTAAGCAGGAAATCACTAAAATTCTCTACGAGCAGGGTTACATCCTGGCTTACAAGTTCGACACCAACGAACAGGGCCACCCGACCATCAAGATCGCGCTCAAGTGGGATGCGGCGACCAAATCCAACGCCATCAAGAATCTGCACCGCGTGAGCCGCCCCGGTCTGCGCCAGTACGCTTCCGTGGAGAAGATGCCCCGTGTGATGAACGGTTTGGGAATCGCCATCCTTTCGACTTCGAAAGGTATTATGACCGATGCCAAGGCTCGTAAAGAGAACGTCGGCGGCGAAGTACTGTGCTATATTTACTAACATCAAATAACAACAACACAAATGTCAAGAATTGGTAGATTACCTGTAAACTTGCCTGCCGGAGTTACCGTTACGGTATCGCCGGATAACGTGGTAAGCGTGAAAGGACCACTTGGGACACTGAGTCAGAAGGTTGATTCAGACATTAAAGTAGAGGTGGGTACGCACACCGACGTTCATACGCAGAAAGAGATTCCTGCCGTGCTGGTGTCGCGTCCGACCAACCAACCCCGTCACCGTTCGCTGCACGGTCTGTACCGCGCCCTGATCAATAATATGGTGATCGGCGTTTCGAAAGGTTATGAAATCAAGCAGGAGCTCGTCGGCGTCGGCTTCAAGGCTGAAGTCAAGGGCAATATCCTGGAAATGAGCCTCGGCTATTCGCACGATACATACCTGATGCTTCCTCCCGAAGTGACCGCTACGGCCGTTACGGAGAAAAAGGGCAACCCGATCGTAACGCTGAAGAGCATCGACAAGCAGCTCGTAGGCCAGGTCGCTGCGAAGCTCCGCTCGCTGCGCAAGCCGGAGCCGTACAAGGGCAAGGGTATCAAGTTCGTAGGTGAACAACTCCGTCGTAAGGCAGGTAAGTCTGCAGGTGCTAAATAATAAACATTGAGTAAATTATGGCATTGACTAAAATAGAAAGAAGAGAGAGGATCAAGATGCGTATCCGCAAAATCGTGAGCGGTACGGCCGAGCATCCCCGTATGACTGTATTCCGTAGCAACAAGCAGATCTACGTGCAGTTTATTGACGACCTGGCCGGCGTGACCCTGGCGACCGCTTCTTCGCTGGACAAGGAAGTAGCTGCCGAGGCTGCGGGCAAGAACAAAATCGACGTGGCAGCCCTGGTCGGAAAACTGGCCGCGAAACGCGCTATCGAGAAGGGTATTTCGACCGTTTCGTTCGATCGCAACGGTTACCTGTATCACGGACGAGTAAAAATGTTAGCAGACGCCGCTCGTGAAGGCGGTCTTAAATTCTAAAGCGATATGGCAAATACCAATATGAAGAAAGTACGCACAAGCGACCTCGAGCTCAAAGACCGGCTCGTAAGCATTCAGCGTGTTACCAAGGTAACGAAGGGCGGTCGCACGTTCAGCTTCTCGGCCATCGTGGTCGTCGGCAACGAGAATGGTGTGGTAGGCTACGGTCTGGGTAAGGCTTCGGAGGTTACTTCGGCTATTGCCAAAGGCGTGGAGGATGCCAAGAAAAACCTGGTGAAGATTCCCGTAATCAACGGTACGATTCCCCACAAGCAGGAGATGCGTTTCGGCGGTTCGCTGGTGATGGTTCGTCCGGCGGCTCCCGGTACCGGTATTATCGCCGGCGGTGCCATGCGTGCCGTGCTGGAGTCGGTAGGCGTGAAGAACGTGCTTGCCAAGAGCAAGGGTTCGTCGAACCCCCACAACCTGGTGAAGGCTACCATCGCCGCTCTCTGCGAGCTGCGCGACGCTCACAGCGTGGCACAGTTGCGCGGTATCTCGATGAATCAGGTGTTTAACGGTTAATTGGAAAGAAGACTATGGCAAGATTGAAAATTACTCAAGTTAAGAGCCGCATCGGCGCCACTGCACAGCAGCGCAAAAATCTCGATGCACTCGGTCTTCGCAAGATCCGTCAGAGCGTCGAGCATGAAGATTCGGTCATCATCAAGGGCATGCTGGAGCGTGTGAAGCACCTCGTAACGATCGAGGAGGTTAAATAATTGAAAATGTTTAAGAACTGATAAACGATGGAACTCAATAATCTCAAACCCGCAAAGGGATCAACGCATCACGATAAACGAATCGGCCGCGGTGCAGGTTCGGGACACGGTGGTACGGCAACGCGCGGTCACAAGGGTGCCCAGTCGCGTTCGGGTTATTCGCGTAAGTTAGGTTTCGAAGGCGGTCAGATGCCGTTGCAGCGTCGCCTGCCGAAGTTCGGCTTCACCAATCTGAAGAGAGTGGAATTCAAGCCGATCAACCTTTCGACGCTCGAAGAACTCGCAGCCAAGAAAAACCTGACGGAGGTGACGATCGACACGCTGGTAGCTGCCGGCTTCATCTCTTCGAACGACAAAGTGAAGATCCTGGGTAACGGTGCGATTACGAAAGCCCTCACGGTGAAGGCTCACGCTTTCTCGAAGAGTGCCGAAGCTGCGATTACGGCAGCCGGAGGCAACGTGGAAAAATTGTAATAACCCGCAAAACCCAATATTATGAATGGTTATGGTTATCTGATTGTTGGTATCGTCGTAGTTGCGATCATCGCGCTGCTGGCGACCAACAAGAAATTCGTAGAAACCCTCAAGAACATATACAAGATTGAGGAGCTCCGCAAGCGTATTCTCTATACGCTGGGTCTTCTGCTTGTGTATCGCTTGGGCTGTTTTGTGGTCATTCCGGGCATCAACCCCAACGCCCTGGGCGAGGGGTCGGCGCTTGCCAGTCAGTTGGAGGGCAACGGTCTTCTGGGCCTGTTGAACGTATTCTCCGGCGGTGCATTCGGCAATGCGGCGATTTTTGCACTCGGAGTGATGCCGTACATCACCGCTTCGATCATCATTCAGTTGATGGGCATCATGATTCCTTACTTCCAGAAGATGCAGAAAGAGGGTGAGAGCGGCCGCCGCAAAATGAATCAGTGGACGCGCATGCTGACGATCATCGTCCTGTTGATCCAAGGTCCTGCGTATATTACGAACCTGTACCGTCAGGTACCCGACGCATTCGTTTACGGAAACACATTCCTCTTCCTTGCGTATGCGACGATCATCATGATCGCCGGCACCATGTTCATCATGTGGTTGGGCGAAAAGATCACCGACAAGGGTATCGGTAATGGTATTTCGCTGATTATCATGATCGGTATCGTGGCCCGTCTGCCGCACGCGTTGCTCGCCGAGATCAACGCCCGCTTCCAGACCTCCGACGGTAGCGCCATCATGCTGATCCTCGAACTGGTGTTGCTGTTCCTGGTCTTCATGGCTACGGTTGCCTTGGTACAGGCCGTTCGTAAGATCCCCGTTCAGTATGCGAAGCGTATTGTCGGAAACAAACAGTACGGAGGTGTACGCCAGTACATCCCCCTGAAGATGAATGCTGCGAACGTGATGCCTATCATCTTCGCGCAGGCGCTGATGTTTATTCCGATGTTGTTCGCCAATGTTGCGCCCGGTTTTGCTGCGGCATTCTCCGACATGCGCGGCTTCTGGTACAACCTTACGCTCGGCATCCTGGTAGTCGCCTTTACTTATTTCTACACGGCGATTATTATCAATCCTCAAATGATGGCTGACGATATGAAGCGCAACGGCGGCTTCATCCCGGGTGTAAAGCCGGGCAAGGCGACGGTGAACTATATCGATACCATCATGACGAGAATCACTCTTCCCGGTTCCATCTTCCTGGCTCTGGTGGCGATTCTGCCGGCGCTGGCCATGAAGTTCCTGAACATTCAGCAGGCGTTCGCCTATTTCTACGGAGGTACTTCGCTGCTGATTATGGTCGGTGTGATCCTCGACACTCTGAAGCAGATAGAGAGCTACCTGCTGATGCGTCACTATGACGGTCTGATGAAGACAGGACGCATTCAGGGCCGCTACTAATTGTTGTTCAAGAGAGTTCTGAAAGAATGATATACTTAAAAACTGAAGAAGAGATAGAGCTGCTCCGTGAGAACAATCTTCTCGTGAGCCGGACGCTGGCCGAGGTGGGTCGCCACATCGCACCGGGCGTTACGACCAAGGAGTTGGATACCCTCGCCGAGGATTTCATCCGTTCGCACGGAGCAGTTCCTGCTTTTCTCGGATACCAGGGATTCCCCGCTTCGCTGTGTATTTCGATCAACGAAGAGGTGGTGCACGGTATTCCGTCATCCAAGAGAGTTCTCCGTGAGGGAGACATCGTATCGGTGGATTGCGGTACGTTTATGAAGGGGTTTGTTGGTGATTCGGCTTATACGTTCGCCGTGGGAGAAGTTGCCGAGGAAGTACGGCAACTGATGGAAGTCACCAAAGAGGCTCTTCGCAAAGGTACGGCACAGGCCAAGGCCGGAAATCGCGTAGGCGACATTTCCGCGGCTGTGCAGGAGTATGCCGAAAGTTTCGGCTACGGCGTTGTCCGGGAGTTGGAGGGACACGGTCTGGGGCGTAAGATGCACGAGGCCCCGGGTGTTCCGAACTACGGTGCACGCGGCAGAGGACCGCTTCTCAAACAGGGAATGGTCATCTGTATTGAACCCATGATCAACATGGGCACCAAGGCGGTGGTTTTCGAACGGGACGGTTGGACGGTTACGACCCGCGACCGCAAGCCGGCGGCTCACTTCGAGTACGCGGTGGCGGTGGGCAAGGACGGACCGGACGTTCTGACGGATTTCAGTATTATCGAACAGGCAATAAACAAGTAAGACTCTATGGCAAAACAAACTGCGATCGAACGGGACGGTACGATCATCGAGGCGTTGTCCAACGCGATGTTCCGCGTGGAGTTGGATAACGGCCACGTGATCACGGCCCATATCTCCGGCAAGATGCGAATGCACTACATCAAGATTCTTCCCGGGGATAAAGTGAAAGTGGAGATGACGCCTTACGATTTGAGTAAGGGGCGTATCTCGTTTAGGTACAAATAACCATTAGATTGCTTGAAAACCATGAAAGTAAAAGCATCAATCAAAAAGAGAAGCGAGGATTGCAAGATCGTGAAGCGTAAAGGCAAACTTTATGTGATCTGCAAGAAGAATCCCAAGTTTAAAATGCGCCAAGGGTAATGTTTAAACGATTAATTAAAGAAAGAGAAATTTTATGGCACGTATAGTAGGTGTAGATTTACCAAAAAACAAACGCGGCGAGATCGGCTTGACGTATATCTACGGCATCGGTCGCTCGACCGCCCGCAAAATTCTCGACGAGGCCGGTATCAGCTACGACCTCAAGGTTCAGGATTGGTCGGATGAACAGGTCGGCGCAATTCGTTCGAAGATCGCGGATATGGGTATCAAGGTCGAGGGCGAATGCCGTTCGGTCGTACAGCTCAATATCAAACGTCTGATGGATATCGGCTGCTACCGGGGTATCCGCCACCGTCTGGGTCTTCCGGTTCGCGGTCAGAGCACCAAGAACAATGCCCGCACGCGTAAGGGCAAGAAGAAGACCGTCGCAAACAAGAAAAAGGCAACGAAGTAATAATTAGAGAGTTATGGCAAAGAAAACTGGAACAGTCAAGAAGAAGGTTGTTAAGGTCGGTGCCGTGGGTATGGCCTACGTACACTCTACTTTCAACAACGTGATCATCACCATCACCAACGAGGTCGGCGACGTAATCAGCTGGTCTTCGGCAGGTAAGATGGGTTTCCGCGGTTCGAAGAAAAATACTCCCTATGCAGCGCAGACGGCTTCTGCCGATTGTGCGAAGGTTGCTTACGACATGGGTTTGCGTAAGGTGAAAGTTTACGTGAAAGGTCCGGGTGCAGGCCGTGAGTCTGCCGTGCGTACCATCCACGGAGCCGGTCTGGAGGTAATGGAGATCATCGACGTTACTCCGATGCCGCACAACGGTTGCCGTGCTCCTAACCGCCGTCGTGTATAATTCGGCCGGCAGGTGTTACGTAAAAACTATTTTATCTGATTTTAAAAAGTTAATACAATGGGAAGATATATAGGACCTAAATCCAAGATCGCCAGAAAGTTCGGCGAAGCTATTTTCGGTGCGGACAGAGTTCTCGAGAAGCGGAATTTCCCTCCCGGACAGCACGGTCTTGCACGCAAGCGCAAAAAAGTATCGGAGTACGGCCAGCAGCTCAGCGAGAAGCAGAAGGCGAAGGCTACGTACGGTCTTCTGGAGAAACAGTTCTCCCGTACGTATGAGCAGGCTGCCCGTATGGGCGGTATCACGGGTGAGAACCTGCTGAAGCTGCTCGAATGCCGTCTGGACAATGTGGTATATCGTCTGGGCATCGCTCCGACGCGCGCCGCTGCCCGCCAGTTGGTGTCGCACTGCCACATCTGCGTAAACGGCAACGTGGTGAATATTCCGTCCTACTCGCTCAAAGTGGGCGACATCGTGTCGGTACGTGAAAAGTCGAAAAGTTTGGAAGTCATTGTCGGATCTCTGGCCGGCGGTTCGAAGAGCCGCTACGCTTGGCTCGAGTGGGACGGTGCGGCTATGGCCGGCAAGTTCCTGCAGCGTCCCGAGCGCGAGGAGATTCCCGAAAACATCAAGGAGCAGCTTATCGTCGAGTTGTATTCCAAGTAGTAATTAAACAACCAATTCAATATTATGGCAATATTAGCATTTCAGAAACCTGAAAAGGTTATCATGCTCGAATCCACTTCGTCGTTCGGAAAGTTCGAATTCCGACCGCTGGAGCCTGGGTTTGGTATGACCGTCGGTAACGCTTTGCGCCGTATCCTGCTCTCCTCGCTGGAGGGGTATGCGATTACGACCGTCAAGGTTGCCGGCGTGGACCATGAGTTTGCCGCTATCCCTGGAGTGATGGAAGGTATGATCGACATCATCCTGAATCTCAAGCAAGTTCGTTTTATCCGCACGGTTGACAACCAGGATGCCGAGAAGGTATCGGTCAATGTGGCGGGTGTAACGGAGCTGACGGCAGGATATATTTCGAACTACCTCTCGTTCTTCAAGGTATTGAATCCCGAATTGGTTATCTGTCATCTGGCACCCGGTACTAAAATGCAACTCACGCTCACCATCGGCAAAGGACGCGGTTACGTGCCTGCCGAGGAGAATACTCCCGCCGATTGTGAGTTCGGTACGCTTCCGATCGACTCGATTTTCACGCCCATCAAGAACGTGAAATATTCGATCGAGAACTACCGTGTCGAACAGAAAACCGACTACGAGAAGTTGAATTTGGAGATTACTACCGACGGATCAATTCACCCGACGGATGCTTTGAAGGAAGCAGCCAAGATTCTCATCCAACATTTCATGCTCTTCTCCGACGAGAAGATCACCGTGAATATGGAGGATACGAACGGTGCGGAGGAGTTCGACGAGGATATCCTGCACATGCGCCAACTCCTCAAGACGAAACTTTCGGATCAGGATCTGAGCGTTCGTGCTTTGAACTGTCTGAAAGCCGCCGATGTGGATACGGTGGGTGACCTGGTGAAACTCAATCGCAACGATCTGCTCAAATTCCGCAACTTCGGTAAGAAGTCGCTGACGGAGCTCGACGAGCTGCTCGCGTCGCTCAATCTGAAGTTCGGCATGGATGTATCTATCTACAAACTTGATAAAGACTAACTTAAATGAGACACAATAAGAATTTCAATCACCTGGGCAGACAGGCCGGCCACCGCAAGGCTATGTTGTCGAACATGGCGTCGTCGCTGATTCTGCACAAGCGTATCGAGACCACCGTTGCCAAGGCGAAGGCTGTGAAGCAGTTCGTGGAGCCGCTGGTGACCAAGTCGAAAGAGGACACGACCCATTCGCGTCGTATCGTATTCTCGTATCTGAAGCAGAAGGAGGCCGTGACGGAGCTGTTCCGCACGATCGCTCCGAAAATCGCCGATCGTCCGGGCGGTTACACCCGCATTCTGAAGACCGGATTCCGGTTGGGCGATGCCGCCGATATGTGCATCATCGAATTTGTCGATTTCAACGAGGCTTACACGTTGGGTATTCTTCCGACGGCTGCCGAGGCGAAACCCAAGACCCGTCGTTCGCGCGGTAAGAAGGCTGCCGATGCTGCTGCCGAGGCAGCTACGGCCACTGAAGGCGGCGAGGAGAAGAAAGCTGCGAAACCGGCTGCCAAGAAAGCTGTGGCTGCGAAGCCGGCTGCTTCCAAGGCTGCGGCCGGTGCGAAGAAAGCCGCTGCTCCGAAGGTTGCCAAGAAGACCAACGTGGGCAAGAAGATGTAATTCCGAATACGGTTGGAAGAAAAAGGACGGTGTTTCGACATCGTCCTTTTTTTGTGGTGCCGTCGGACTTGAATTCATATTTCCGGATCGTTCGGAAAATCCGAGGCGGCATAGATCTCTTTGCAGGCCGGTTCCGGTATGACTTTCCGTATTCTGGTTTATTGGTCAAAATAGCACATAAAACAGTAGCCCGTATTCTTTGTTTTTCGTGACGATACTCTTTGCTCTCGATTTCGTCCTGTTTCCGGTTCGGTCTGTTTTCGGAAGCACGGCGCTTTTGTCCGCCGAAGCTGATTCGGTTGTTTGGCATTCCCAGGGCTGTCGTTATTTTGGTTCGTAACGGCTTCACAACTTTAACCTGATCAGAATCGCCATAGTTTTTTCATTTATTCGGTTATTATTTTGGTTTGCACGGGATTTTATGGAGGGGGAGGGAATTTAACGACCTATGCCGCATTACTGCCAATGCCGAATCTTATACGGACTGTTCGGCGGGCGGAGGGGAAATCTGGGGTAAGGGTGATACCAGTTCTGTTGGCGTTTACTGCATCGGTAATGGTAGGACTCGACTCCAGGTTACTCCTTCATTACGTGGTGTTGCGAGGGTTTCGTTTTAGGAGTTACTGTCGATGAGACGTATCGTATTGCTTGTTACAGCCGGTTGGACAGACGATTTTCTATAAAAGAGGGATAGCGGACCGCATCGGGAGGAGGTGAAGACTTGCGGGCGCGGAAGCTCTTTGTTCAGTTTTTTTGTGGATGAATGGACAGATCGAGGATGAAAAAGCTGCGGATGAAATATTTCATCCGCAGCTTTCATTAAAATTTAGTCACCAAAAGTTACGCTGTTAGATAATTTTGTCCAGCTCGTTGAGCGTACTGCGGATTTCGTTGTCCGAAATTTCATAATCCCGAAGTTTTCCGGCGAAATACTGCTCGTATGCGTATAGGTCGATCTGTCCGTGCCCCGAGAGGTTGAAGAGGATCGTTTTGGAAACGCCTTCCTCCTTCGCCCGTTTCGCTTCGCGGATCGCCTGTGCGATGGCGTGAGCCGATTCCGGAGCCGGGATGATACCTTCCGTACGGGCGAAGAGAACGCCTGCGGCCAGAGTTTCCGTCTGCGGCACGGACTGGGCTTCGATGACCTTGTCTTTCAGCAGCTGGCTCACGATCGAACCGGCTCCGTGATAGCGCAGACCTCCGGCGTGAATGTCCGACGGGTGGAAGTTGTGTCCCAGCGTATACATCGGGAGCAGCGGAGTGAAGCCTGCCACGTCGCCGAAGTCGTACTGGAACTCACCGCGCGTCAGCTTGGGACACGATTGGGGTTCGACGGCGATTACGCGGGTATTTTTACCTTTGGTCAGGTTATCGCGCAGGAACGAGAAGCTGATGCCGGCGAAGTTGCTGCCTCCTCCGAAGCAACCGATCACCACGTCCGGGTACTCCCCGAACAGCTCCATCTGTTTCACGGCCTCCTCGCCGATGATCGTCTGGTGCAACAGTACGTGGTTCAAAACAGAACCCAAACAGTAACGGGTATCCTGAGGATTTTGCAGCGCCATTTCTACGGCTTCGGAGATCGCCATGCCCAGACTGCCCGAATCGTTGGGGTTCTTTGCAAGGGCGGCCCGTCCGGCGGCTGTAATTTCGCTCGGCGAGGCATACACGTCTGCGCCCCAGGTGTTCATCATCAGCTTGCGGTAGGGTTTCTGGTTGAAGCTCACCTTGACCATGAAGACTTTCAGGTCGATGCCGAAGTGCTGCGTAGCCATTGACATCGCGGCTCCCCACTGTCCTGCTCCGGTTTCGGTGGTCAGATGGCGGATTCCCTGCTTGTAGTTGTAGTAAGCCTGCGGAATCGCGGTGTTGGTCTTGTGCGAGCCGACGGGCGATACGCTCTCGTTCTTAAAGTAGATCTTGGCCGGGGTGTCGAGAGCCTTTTCCAGGCCGTAGGCACGTACCAGCGGGGTAGAGCGGTAGATCTTGTATAGATCCTGCACCTCTTCCGGAATGTCGATGTAGCGTTCGGTGGACATCTCCTGTTTCATCAGCTCCTCGGCGAAGAGGGCGCTCATCTGTTCGAGCGTCACCGGCTCTTTGGTCGCCGGGTTCAGCGGCGGCAGCGGTCGGTTCTTCATGTCGCTGACGATGTTATACCATTGGGTCGGCATCTGGGATTCGGGTAGGATAATTTTTTTCGTTTTCATAATCGTTTGTTTTTATTATGATTGTAATTTTCAGTGTTGCGTGGAAGTTACGAAAAAAGCGTTGTCTGCTCGGCAAACAACGCTTTTGATATTTTTGACTGTATGGATCGGATTTTCTCGGCTTATTTCATACAAATACCAATGGACTCATTGTTTACCTTAAACAAAGAGCGCCACCACCAGTTCTGCGTCGAAAATCTTGTCATTTCTACTGTTCTTTGGATGCAAAAGTACGTGTTTTTTTCACAATGCAACTTTTTTTTGATTTTTTTTTTTTTTTCAGCGAAAGATTTCGGATGAAATAAAAACAGACCGGATATTATCCGGTCTGTCAATACGTTGAGACGAAAATTATTTTTGCGGAAAACCTTTGCCGATAGCCAGGAAATCGGCGGCCTTCAGCGCCGCTCCTCCGATCAGGCCGCCGTCCACGTCCTCTTTGGCGAAGAGTTCCGGGGCGTTCGACGGCTTGCAGGAACCTCCGTAGAGGATAGGAGTTTCATCGGCCGCCGCACCGAATTTCTCGCGCAGGATCGTGCGGATGTAGGCGTGGATTTCCTGTGCCTGCTCTGCCGTCGCGGTCTTGCCCGTGCCGATGGCCCAGACGGGCTCGTAGGCGATTACGGTTCGGGCGAACTGGGCCGGCGTGAGGTTGTAGATAACCTCTTCGATCTGTGTCTTTACTACTTCGAAGTGGCGGCCCGCTTCGCGTTCCTCGAGATTCTCGCCCACGCAGTAGATCGGTTGCAGACCGTTGGCGAATGCCTGCGCCATCTTTTTGTTGAGCGTCGCCGAGGTTTCGCCGTAGTACTGGCGGCGTTCCGAGTGACCCAGGATGACGTAACGGCAGCCCAAGGCTGCGAGCATCGCGGCAGATACTTCGCCCGTATAGGCGCCTTTGTCTTCGGCCGCGCAGTTCTGGGCGCCGACTTCGATGTCCGAACCCCGAAGTGCCTCGATGACTCCGCCGAGGTGGGTGAAGGGCGGACATACGATGAAATTCACGCAGGAACAAACCTGGTTTCTGTCGGCCCGGATGTTTTCGGCCAATTCGACGCCTTCGGCGGGAAGCGTATTCATCTTCCAGTTGCCGGCAACGATTTTCTTTCTCATATTTTTGTTTTTAAGATAGATTAGACGATAGATGCAGGCGAGAACCGCTCCGGTCGCAGCAGCGGCCAGAAATCGCTGGTCCACGGGAACGACGTCGTCGGAGAGGCTGGCCAGCGTCGGGATGGCGACCAGCACGGGAAGTGCATAGTTCCAAAAGAGGAACCAGGGGCGCTGCCGTTGCCGCAACCGATGCCACACCTGCTGCCCGAGGCGGAGCCAGATCGTACCCAGCGCCAACGTGCAAAGTGTGCGGAATACCCAGCCAGGTACGATGTCGCCGAGCCGGAGTCCCGCAGCGAGTACGCTTGCGGCGCAGATGCCTGCGAGCCAGATGTTTCTTCCCGATGTCATTACCTTCCGGAGTTTACTCCTGTTCGCACCATTTTTTAACCTCTTCCATCGAAGGAGCCTTCAGCCCCAGTTTGTTCTTTTTGTTAAAACCGCACAGGTCGTTGAAGAACTTGCCCGGAGAGAGCTTTTTGAGCGAATCGGCTGTCAGGTAGCCCATTTTCTGTATGACGGGAACCCACTCTTCGGGAATACCGAGGGCGGTGTATTTCTCGGCAGGATCGTTTACGGCCTTCTTTTCGGGGCGCATTTGCGGGAAGAAGAGCACGTCCTGGATCGAACTGTTGCCCGTCATGAACATCGTCAGGCGGTCGATACCGATACCCATACCCGAACAGGTCGGCATACCGTATTCGAGGGCGCGGACGAAGTCCATATCGATGAACATAGCCTCGTCGTCGCCCTTCTCCGAGAGGCGCAACTGCTCCTGGAAGCGCTCCAACTGGTCGATCGGGTCGTTCAGCTCGGAGTAGGCGTTGCAGAGCTCCTTGCCGTTGACGAAGAGCTCGAAACGCTCCGTGAGGTCGGGATTCGACCGATGGCGCTTGCACAGGGGGGACATCTCGCATGGGTAGTCCATGATGAAGGTGGGCTGTATCAACTCCTCCTCGCAGTATTGGCCGAAGATGGCATCGATCAGCTTGCCCTTGCCCATGGTGTCGTCGATCTCGACTTCGAGGCGTTTGCAGGCTTCGCGGAGCTGCTCTTCGCTCTGCCCCGTGATGTCGTAGCCGGTCTTTTCGCGGATGGCGTCTGTCATCGTCAGGCGGCGGAACGGGGCTTTGAACGAAATCTCCCGGCCGTCGATCTGCACGGTCGTGGTCCCGTGCAGGGCCAGGGCGACCTTTTCGAGCATCCGTTCGGTGAACTCCATCATCCAGAGGTAGTCCTTGTAGGCTACGTAAATCTCCATAACGGTAAATTCGGGGTTGTGCGTGCGGTCCATGCCTTCGTTGCGGAAGTTCTTGCCGAATTCATACACGCCGTCGAAGCCTCCTACGATCAGCTTCTTGAGGTACAGCTCGCTGGCGATGCGCAGGTATTGGTCGATGTCGAGCGCGTTGTGGTGGGTAATGAACGGACGTGCCGCCGCACCGCCCGGAATAGGCTGCAGAATCGGGGTTTCGACTTCGACGTACCCGAACTGGTTGAAATATTCGCGCATCGTGGAGATGATCTTCGAACGCTTGATGAAAACCTCGCGTACGTGGGGATTCACGATCAGATCGACGTAGCGCTGGCGGTAACGGATTTCTGGGTCGGTGAAGGCGTCGAAGGTCTGTCCGTCCTTCTCTTTCACGACGGGCAGGGGCCGCAGCGATTTGGAGAGCAGGGTCAGCTTCTGGCAGTGTACCGACAGTTCGCCGGTGTTGGTGCGGAATGCGAAACCCTCGACTCCGACGATGTCGCCGATGTCGAGCAGCTTCTTGAACACCGTGTTGTAAAGCGTCGGATCTCCTTCGGGACAGATGTCGTCGCGCCGGATATAGACCTGGATGCGGCCCGTGTGGTCCTGCAGTTCGAAGAAGGAGGCGCTGCCCATGATGCGGCGCGACATGATGCGTCCGGCGATGCGGATGCCCTGGAAATTATTCTTCGCCGGATCGAAATTCTCGGCGATTTCGCGTGCCGTGGCCGTCACCTCGTAGCGGGCGGCGGGATAGGGGTCGATGCCGAGTTCCCGCAGTGCGGCGAGCGATTGGCGTCGTAACTGTTCCTGTTCACTGAGTTCGATGCTCATATTGAATGTTTTTGGGTGTTGATTTCGAGTTTGCAAAGATAAGAAAAGGAGGGCGATAAGCCAAACTTGACTTCGAACTTCTGTCTTCGTCCGCTACGTTCGGCAAAGACCGTTTGCAGGCTGTGCTTCCGGTCGTCGAAAATTTTCGACTTCCTGTCTGCGTGCGGGGCGAAGTCCGCGAGTGTACCGCGCGTCCGCTGCGGTCGTCGGTCGGCTGAAATTGTCCGGGCCGCCTCCTATCTTCTACAAAGATAGTGAAAGCCCCGGGCAGTGCCAAATTTATTTGCGGTGGATCGAAGATTATTTTGTCCGGGGCGGATTTCCCGGCGAAACTGCGGAAAGGATGGGGCGTTTCGGCAAGTTATCTGCAGGGGCTTGCAGGACGGGCTGATACCGGGAAAAAACGATGCGGGATACTCTTTTTTCGGGCAATAATGTACTTTTTGCGAGGAATTATGTATGGAATGCGAGAAACGATAAGCTAAAAAGGCGTTATTTTTATCCTATCAATTCATTCAACCAAATTATTTTGCCTATGACCTCCAATTTTACTGCTTTTTTGCGGCCTTTTCGGGCTGCCTGTCTGTTTGTTCTGCTGACTGTGTGCTGCGGCGGGTGCAGCGACAGCGGTTCGGTGGACGAAACACCTCCGGCGGATCAGTTGGCTTTGTCGCCGTCGAGTCTTGTTTTCGACGAGCAGGATCCTGCAAAAAACGAGTTCACGGTCACTGTGACCGACGGACTGACCTGGGTGCTCCAGGTGAAGCCGTCGGCTGCCGGATGTAAGTTCAGTGCATCGTCCGGCCGGGGCAGCGGCTCTTTTCGGGTCGAACAGATGCCCGATGATAGCAGCATCGAAATCGAAGCGGTCCATACTTATAATAACGGTACGCAACTGAAGAGTAATTCGGTGCGGATAACCCGTGGAAAAGCCGTGCTCGAGCCGACCCTCGAACTTGCTCCCGAGAAACTGACGTTCGATCCCGACGACGCTTCGGCCAATACCGTTCAGGTGCGGTCGAATACCGTGTGGAGCGCCGTTGCGAGCGACGAAGGGCTGGTGTTTTCTCCGGCATCGGGCGAGAACGACGGGGCGATTACCGTTACGGCGGCTCCTGCGGGTAAAACATCCGTAATTACAGTGACCGCCGGCGAAGGCGAGCAGACCGTGACGCGGCAGGTCGAGATTACATGCGAGAACGAGATTCCCGTTCCGGAGGAGACGATTTATTACGACGACTTCGATCAGACGCCTTTTTCGGGATGGGCCGATGCGAGCGCCGCATGGCAGAATCCGACCGGTCCGGGGGCGGCAGGGGTGACCTATACCTCCGCCCGGACTCGTATCAATAACGATAATTTCGGATCGTCGGGCCGCTATCCGGGAGCTTCGGGTGCGAACTACGTCCGTATCTGGTTCGACAACGGTCCGTATTTCATCGTGAATGACATCGCGCTTACGCCCGACCAGGTCGATCTGACCCTCTCTTTGGGCGCTTCGTTCACGGCGGCCGACTGTCTGATCGAGTTGAGCGGCGACGGCTCCTATTGGCAGCGGATCGATTATACCGGATCGAGGGCTTATAATATCTGGGAACGGATCTCCGTCGATTTTACCCTGGCTGTTCCCGTACAGCGGCTCTTCATCCGCTTTACGCCGCAAGGTTCGCAGAGCTACGGCGTCAATTTCGACGACTTGAAGCTCACGACCGGGCCGGGCGGACAGACGGTCGATTTGGACGGCGGCGACTACCGGTTCCCCGAGCTGCCGTCCAATTGGACCGCTCCGACTTCGTCCCAGGCTGTCGTTTCGGGCGATTATGCCTTCTTTACGCATTGGACGCAGACCGTCAATACGCGGAAAACCGTGCGGAATTACTCCTATTGTTACGATACGCGGCGCCATAACCCGATTTGGGTCGCCTATCCGATGCATGCCTGCTACCGCGAGGGCGGCTTCGGACGTACGGATCCCGATCCGTGGACGGCGGATCCGTCGCTCGATGCGGCGTATCAGTCGAAGATTTACCGCAAGGACGGTCCTTCCGGTTCGGATCCCTATCAGTATTGGACGAGCAATACGATGGCTTATCTCCAGCGGTCGGGATATTGGGGTAAGGGACATCTCTGCATGTCGAGCGAACGCGGCGGTGCGAACCAGCAGATCAACATGCAGACGTTCTATCCGACCAACATCGCTCCGCAGCCGAGTGCCAAAGCCGGTACGTTCGGAACAGTCTGGGGGTATGTCGAGTCGCTCTTTGCCGGGACGCGGAACAGCGAAAACGATATTGTAGCCGACGACGGCGTGCAAAATATGAACATCGTTTCCGATACGCTTTTCGTGGTGGCGGGCTGTTACTACGAGCATGATTACTGGCAGGAGTACGACTCTTCGGACTCCAATCAGGCCGAGCCGGACCCGGCGCAGAAACTCTGTACGATGCCGACCCATCAGTTCAAGATGGCGTTGCGTACGAAGTCGGGCAGCACGGGTAAACGGATTCAGGAGTGCACCGCCGATGAATTGCAGGCCGTCGGTTTCTGGATCGAAACTTTTACTGAAAGTCCGGAAACCAGCGCACGTGCCGAATTGCGCCGCCTCGCCGTGCCGGTCAGCTTCATCGAGGAGAAGATGGGCATGACCTTCTTCCCCGATGTTCCCGAAGAGGTGAAGACACGGATCCCCGTGCCCGAAGAGTGGGGATTCTGAGTTTGGAGTGATAACTGTTTCGGGGAGGGACGCATTCTGCAAGGATGCGTCCCTCGTTTTTCGGATTTGAAACGGGTGAAACCCGGAAGTTTCGGAACCTGCCGGGTGAGAAAATCGGAACGGGACGGACAAAACGGCAAAATATCGGTTATTTTTGCCCCGCTGAAAAAGTATGCGCCGGGTGTACTATCCGCATCGGACGGTTCCTGAATCTCCTTTGCGGGGGGCGGATCGGATTCTGTCCGAACAGGGTGGCGCAGTTTTGCTCCGGAGCGATCCGATATGCGTTTGTGGCCGTCTGTTGCTGCGGCCGGGACGAACCCGCAGACAGGATCCGTGAGCGGCGGGGCTTTGCCCGGGCGACACCCGGTATTTTTCAGTATTGACTGCTTTGAGTAATTGACTATGCTGAAGAGAAACGGATGGACCCGCAGCCGTATCGCCCTGCGGGAGTGGCTGCCGGTTATCGTGCTGATGTGTTGTACTTTCGTGTTCAATACGTCGGAGTTTATTCCCATCGGCCTGTTGAGCGATATCGCGGTCGATTTCGGGATTACCGAGGCTCGGGCCGGATTGTTGATTACGGTCTATGCCTGGGTCGTGGCGCTGGTTTCGCTGCCGTTGATGCTCGCGGTAGCGAGGATGGAGTGTCGGCGGCTGATGCTCGGGGTGCTGGGACTTTTCATTGCGAGCCACGTGTTGTCGGGACTTTCGTCTTCCTATGCGATGCTGATGGCTTCGCGGATCGGTGTGGCTTGTGCGCATGCGGTGTTCTGGTCGATCGTTTCGCCGCTGGCGGTCCGCGTCGCACCGAAGGGGGCGCAATCGGCCGCATTGGGATTGATTATCACGGGAACGTCGATCGCCATGATCGTCGGTCTGCCGCTGGGCCGCGTGATCGGACTTTACGTGGGATGGCGGACGACCTTCTTCTTCATTGCTGCGGTCGCGGCGGCCGTTTGGCTGTTTCTGGCGGCGATCTTTCCCCGGGTCCCGAGCCGCGACACCATTTCGCTGCGCAAGGTGCCTTCCCTGCTGGGAAACCCCGCCCTCGTGGGCGTCTATGTGCTGACCGTTCTCATGGTAACGGGCCACTATACGGGGTACAGTTACATCGAACCGTTCCTGGCACAAGTGGCCGGGCTGGACAACGACTGGATAACTTGGGTGCTGACGGCGTTCGGATTGGTGGGGATCGTCGGAAGCCTATGGTTTTCGCGCGATTATGAAAAACGTCCCTACGCCTTCATGCGGTTTGCCGTCGTGGGTATTGCGTTTTTCCTGCTGTTGCTGCGCCTTTCGGCTTTCGGGCACTTTCCGGTTGTCGCCCTGTGTATCTGCTGGGGGTTGGCCATTACGATTTTCAATCTGGTTTTCCAGTCGGAGATCATTCGTCTGGCTCCCGAGGCGACGGCGATCGCCATGTCCGTCTATTCGGGGATTTACAACGTCGGAATCGGTGCCGGGGCACTCGTAGGAGGATTCGTCTGTACGCACGCTTCGATTGCCCGGATCGGTTATGCCGGGGGTGCGATCGCATTGTTGGCGGCGCTCTTTTGCTTGGTGCGATTGGTGCCGTTATTGAAAAGGAGCCGGGGCTGATTTCGAACGAAGAACCGGAAACGCCCTGCCATCGGAGAGGTGGCAGGGCGCTGTGTCTTTCGGGGTGCCGACCGGAGCGGTCGGATCAGCGGTGTAAGCTGGTCGGGAGCTATTCAGCCTGTTGCTTCCCGCTCGGATCGAGGGGCTTGAAAAAGCCTCTTCCCGATTTTTTATAGAGCCAGAGCATGAAAAGACCCGTCAGGATGCCTACGCCGGTGCCGAGCAACAGATCGACGGGGAAGTGTTTGGCCAGGTAGATGCGCGAGTAGCAGATCAGCAGCGCTGCGGCGATCCCGAGCCATGTGAACCAGCGGCGGCGGATGACGGCGGCCGACATTACGACGACTGCCGCGATCGTCGCGGCGTGGGAGGATACGGTGCCGTATTTCCCGGCGACGGCTCCGGCGGGAACGTGTACGAGGCTGTTCGGTGTGGGGAGCCCGGCATGCCGCCAGGCGAAGAGCGAGTCGGCCGGAATGTCGAGTCCTTCGAGGGCCGGAGAGAACATCGGACGCCAGCGGGGAGGAAAATCGGCCCAAAGGTGTTTCAGGGGACCCGAGTGCTTGAAGATGCCGCAGAGCATGTCCGAGAGCACCAGGGCGAGAGCCAGCGCCGCGAGGAAAAGCAGCGTGTTGCGCCATCCGTAGCGCCGGCAGACCAGCCAGAGTATCAGCAGGTAAAAGGGAATCCAGATCGCCATGCCCGAGATGAGGGTCATGATCCGGTCCAGGCAGGGACCGCCGTCGAAATTGAGAGCCAGAAACAGGGATTCGTCGCAGGAGTGCATAGGTCGTTTAGAATTGGAAGTAGATGAAAGGCTGGATATCGCTCGACTTGACCTGCATCACCAGCCAGATGACGCACGCGGCCAGGAGAACCTGTACGATCGTCGGTAGGGAGGTGACGAATCGTTGCGCCCAGCGGTCGCAGCGGTCGGGAAGCATGTGCAGCAGGTAGCCGATGCCGACGAGCAGGAAGATGCCGGCATAACCTTCGAGCACCTGGGGGATGACCGAAGGATTGAAGTTCGTGAAAATTTGGTGGAGCATCAGCTGCACGGTTTTCATCGATTCGGCACGGAACATCAGCCATCCGAAGCAGACCAGATTGAAGGTGAAGAAAATGCCCGGAATACGCCAGAACCACCGCATTTCGGCTCCTGTGGCTTTGGAGCCGGGAACGACGCTCAGCCAGAGCTTGTGCAGGGCCAGCGCTATGCCGTGCAGCGCTCCCCAGAGGATGAAGCGCACGGCCGCCCCGTGCCATAGACCGCCGAGCAGCATGGTGACGAGCAGGTTGAAATAGGTGCGGATACGCCCCTTGCGGTTGCCGCCCAGCGAGATATAGAGGTAGTCGCGCAGCCACGTGGAGAGCGAGATGTGCCACCGGCGCCAGAATTCGGTGATCGTGGCCGACTTGTAGGGGGCGTCGAAGTTCTTCGGAAAGCGGAAGCCCAGCAGCAGGGCGATGCCGATGGCCATATCCGAGTAACCCGAGAAGTCGCAATAGATTTGCAGGGCGTAGCCGTAGATTCCCATCAGGCATTCGAACCCGGAGTAGAGCAGCGGCTCGTCGAAGATACGATCGACGAAGTTGAGTGAGATATAGTCCGAAATGACGGCTTTTTTGAATAAGCCGATCAGGATCAGGAATACGCCCATGCCGAACATTTCGCGCGTGACCCGCAGCGGGTTTTGTCGGATCTGGGGAATGAAGTCTTTGGCCCGGACGATCGGGCCGGCTACCAGTTGTGGGAAGAACGAGAGATAGAACAGGTAATCGGCCCAGTTGTTCAGGGGTTTGAGTTGTCCCCGGCAGATGTCGATCGTATAGCTCATCGACTGGAACACGAAGAACGAAATACCGACCGGCAGGAAGATGTTCTGGAAGTTGAGGAACCCTTGTCCGAAGAGGTTGTTGGCGATTTCGATCAGGAAATTCGTGTACTTGAAATAGCCCAACATGCCCAGATTGACCAATACGCTCAATCCCACGAGCCAGTATTTCGCCCGTTGCGTCCGCACTTTGTAGATGGCATGGGCGATCCAGTAGTCGCTCACCGAAGCGAAGACGAGCAGCAGGAAGTAGATGCCGCTCGACTTGTAATAGAAGTAGAGCGAAAAGAGGATGACATAGACGATGCGGGCCATCGGAGCCCGGCGGGTGAATCCGTAGAAGAAGAGGAATCCTGCGAAGAGGAAAAGGAACAGCCCGCTGCTGAAGATCAACGGCTGCGATGCGTCGTACGTGAGCATCGAAACCAGCTTTTCCCCGATATTTTCCACCGTCTGGATCATGTCCGGGCGTTAGGGTTTTTGCATACGGGGCCTGGCTGCCTGGCGCAGCATCATTTCCAGGTGCGAGATTTTCCGGGTGTCGATGACGTTGTCATGCGCAACGGGCGTGAAGGGAGGATGTTGTTCGGCACCTCGGTTGATGGCGTCGTACAGAGCCCAGGCTACGCGACGACCGCCCGCGAAATTGATGTGGGTGTAGTCCTTTCCGGCCCAGCCGTTGGCCACGAATTGCGCCATGCCGCCGAGCGATTGCATGGCGTCGTAGGCGCTCCAGAAGGCTGCCCCGCTGTTTTGCGCGGCCTGTCGTTGGGCCGCAGCCATGTAGGGTGCCGAATCCATCGGGACGAATCCCGAGTCCGACTTCACGCTGCGGTCGCTGACGCTCATCACTAATACGGCGGCCGTAGGGAAGCACTGCCGGATGTAGGCGATCATCTTCTCGATCTGTTCGCCGTATTTGGCGAAGGAGCGGATGCCCGGTTCCAGGATGTTGAGGCCGTATTGCAGGATCACCAGGTCGTAGCCGAGCATTTCATTGATCTGGGCATTGACCGTGGGCGAGGTCCAGAACATCGCCTGTCCGTTGTTGCTGCGGATCGAATAGTTGTCCACCACCACGCCGGGCGCCGATTCGAAGATTGCACCGTAGCCGATCGTTTCTGCGGCACCCGACAGCACCTTGAAACTCAACGAACGGATGTCGTCATGGACGACGATCTGTCGCACGGCGGGCGAACCTTCGATGTCGAACGTACGGTTGTCCCGATCATTGACGGTCACTTCGATACGGCTGTCGTCACGGCTGACGAACAGGATCCGGGCCGTGCGGCAACTGTCCAGGCAAGCCCGGTCCGATGAACCTTCCCAGCGAACGGAGGCTCCGTCCGAAGGTTGGCAGAGCCAGCCCGAGATGTAATAATAGTCGCTGATGGCGGCGGGGGTGTTCCGCCGTTGCATGATGTTGTAGGAGTCCCAACCTTTGGACTGGGTTTTGATCGTGCGCCGGAAACCGGTCAGCGGCGAAGCCATCGGAGCGAACCCGGCCCCGGAACCGCCGAACCGGAGCTGCAGCTTTTCACGCAGGTCCGAGGAGAGGATGTCGCCTTCGACGAACGAGTCGCCCATGACCGCGATACGGACAGGAGCGTCGCCTTTCTGCAGTTTTTCATAGAAGGCCGTGAGGCGGCTGTGTCCCGTCGTGTCGAAATCTTCGATCGGGATCAGCGTCGGCGACAGCCGGACCGAATCCGGAAGCCGGGGATGGGCGGTCGTATCGTCCGCCTCTTCCCGGAGGTTCCATTCGTAGGTGGTCGGGGCGTGTTGAGGCACCGTATCGGCGATCTGGCGGGCGACCTGCGTCAGGTCGATGTGGAAATCCGCATCGTCCAGATCGATCGCTTTTTCGGCTTTTTCGAGGTCTTCTTCGAAAGAGATGAGGTCGGACAGGATGTTAGCCCTGCGCAGACTGACCCCGCCGAGCGTTTGCGGCGGTATCAGGCTCAATCCGATGAGAACGGCGATGAGCAGGGTGACGGCGATCCAGCTCCGGTGTGTGTAGTCCTTTTCCGGGGCCATCAATCACGGCGTCCTAAAATCATCAAAACGTAATAGAGCAGCGACGCTACGGCACTCAAGGCCGCTACCAGGTAGGTGCGGGCAGCCCACGAGAGAGCTTCCTTGGCTTGTCCGAGCTGTGCGCCTTCGAGCGTGTGGCTGCTCTGGAGCCAGGCGAGGGCCCGCTGCGAAGCGTTGTATTCCACCGGCAGGGTGATGATCGAGAAGAGAGCCGATACGCCGATCATGCCCACGCCGATCCAGCAGAGCAGTTCGTTCTGCGTGGAGGCCAGGATCACCAGGCCGATGATGATGACGAACATTGCCATACGCGAAGAGAACTGCACGATGGGGACCAGCTGCGAACGCAACGCCAGCGGAGCGTAGCCCTGTGCATGCTGGATGGCGTGGCCGCATTCGTGGCAGGCGACGGCTGCCGCCGCGACGCTGCGGCTCGAATAGACCGCGTCGCTCAAATTGACGGTCATCGTCTGCGGGTTGAAGTGGTCGGTCAGTTGTCCGCTGACGTGGGTGATCTTCACATTGTGGATCTTATTGTCGCGCAACATCTTTTCGGCGACTTCCGCACCGGTGAGTCCGCCGGGGAAAGGCACTTCGGAGTATTTTTTGAAGACGTGTTGCAGGCGGGCCTGCACGATGTAGCCGATTACGCCGATCACGATAATCAGCACGAACATGCCCATCGTGGCGGCGTCGTACCGCGACGCTACGGGCTCCGTGGTGTAATAACCGCTTTGGAGCAGGTTGAAAATCAGCAGCATAATTTTTCAATTTCAGTGTCTGCGCTTCGATTCTTCCGGACATATTCGGTCCCGGATTTCGAAGACGGACAGGGTTGTTATTTCGTATTCCGGCAGGTGTAGTATGCACCGGCCTGTTGAGCCGGCATCAGTACTATATCATTAACGTTCATGTGGGCCGGTAATTGTACGATCCAGGCGATCGTTTCCGCAATATCCGCGCCGGTCAAAGGTTCGACGCCGGTATAGGTCTTGTCGGCTCGCTCTTGATCGCCGTGGAAACGCACCAGCGAAAATTCGGTTTCGACCATGCCCGGACGGATCTCCGTGACCTTGATGCGGTGGCTCAGCAGGTCGGCACGCATGGCTTGCGAAATGGCGTGTACGGCGTGTTTCGACGCGCAATATACGGCGCCGTTTTCGTAAGGCTCGGTTCCGGCGATCGATCCGATGTTGATTACGTGTCCCCCGCCTGCGGCGATCATTTTGGGTGTGATGATGCGGGTGACGTAGAGCAGTCCCTTGACGTTCGTGTCGATCATGGCGTCCCAGTCGGCCGTGGAGCCTTGGTCGATGTGTTCGAGTCCGGCGGCCAGCCCGGCGTTGTTGAGCAGCAGATCGACCCGATCGAGCGGTTCGAGGTGTTTCCTGCATTCGGCTTCGCTGCGTACGTCGAAGCAGAGCGTGCGGCAACTGCCGCCCTGCGCTTCGATGGCGGATTTGAGCGCTGCCAGCCGTTCGGCGCGGCGCCCCGTGGCGATGATGTCGTATCCGAGGGCTGCGAGCCGTAGCGCCGTAGCGTGTCCGATGCCCGAAGTGGCCCCTGTAATTAAAGCTTGTTTTTTCATAATGGTCGGTTTATCGAACAAAAGTAAGAAAAATTTATGTTACTTTGCATGAAAAATACGTGCAAAATCGGAAGAGGGTGAATCTCGAACTGTTCATAGCGCGCAGAATCGCGCATAACGGATCCGGCAACCGTCCGGGTGTGATGGTTCGTATCGCCGTGGTCGCGGTGGCGTTGAGCGTGACGGTGATGATTCTGGCTTTGGCCGTTATCATGGGTTTCAAGCGGGAAATCACGGATCGTGTCACCGGCTTCTCGGCCCAGGTCGAGGTCGCCGATCTGCGAAGCGCCGGGTCGATCGAGTCGGTGCCGGTATTGCGCAGCGAACAGCTCGAGAGAACGATCCGCTCGGCAGGCGAGGTCGTACGGCTCACTCCCTATGCCGTGAAGGGGGGCGTGGTCAAGATGCCCGATGCGATTCTCGGCGTGATGCTCAAGGGGGTGGACGGCGGTTACGAATGGTCGTTTTTTCGGGACCATCTGCTCGAGGGCGAGTTGCCCCGTGTCGGGGATTCGATTCGCACTAAGGAGATTTTGATCTCCCGGAGCGTTGCCCAGGAGATGGGGCTTGCGCCCGGTGATAAGGTCGAGATGCTTTTCGTCGAGTCGGAGAAGAGTCCGCGCCGCGACCGGTTCAAGGTGTCGGGTATCTATGCGACTGGGATGGACGAATTCGACCGGAGCGTGGCGATGACCGATTTGAGAAACGTGCAGCGGTTGGCCGACTGGTCGTCCGACGAGGTGTCGGGCTACGAAGTGACGCTCGCGGATTTCTCGCAGGCGGAAGATTTCTCCCGCCGGCTGAACGATATGTTGCTGGATTCGGATCGGGAGGCTTTCTGGGACCTGACGGCCCGCAGTGCGCAGGAGCGGTTCCCGACCGTGTTCGACTGGCTCAAGACGCACGATGTCAATGCTGCGGTGATCCTGGTCATCATGGTCGTCGTGGCCGTGTTCAACATGGCGACCGCGTTGCTGACGCTCGTGCTGGAGCGTACACGTATGATCGGTCTGTTGAAGACGATGGGAATGAACAATGCGTCGCTGCGCCGGATTTTTCTCTACCGGGCCTTGATGCTCATCGTGCGAGGGGCCGTGTGGGGCAATGCGATCGGTTTGGGAATCTGTCTGTTGCAATATTATTTCCACCTGATCCCGCTCGATCCCGAGGGTTATATGCTGTCGGAGGTGCCCGTTGCGTTCGGCGTAGGATGGTGGTTGGCGCTCAATGCGGGAGTCGTGGTCGTGATTTTGACGTTGCTGATGCTTCCGGCTTCGATCATTTCACAGGTCAAACCGGTGGAGGCGATCCGTTACGATTCATAAAGTACATAAAAGATGAAACCATACGATACAGAGCAGGACAAGAAAGAACAGGTGCGCGAGATGTTCGACCGCATCGCTCCGGCGTACGACCGGTTGAACCACACGCTTTCGTTTCAGATCGATAAATTGTGGCGTCGGCATGTGGTGCGGATCGTGCGGCGGATGCAGCCCCGGCGGATTCTCGACGTGGCGACCGGTACGGGCGACCTGGCATTGGCGATGGCCCGCCGCATGCGGGGCGTGCAGGTATTGGGCGTCGATCTTTCGGAAAATATGCTTGCGGAGGCCCGCCGGAAGGCGACGGCCTGCGGACTGGACGAACGGGTGGTGCTTTCGCTCGGGGATGCGGAGCGCCTGGAGGTGGCGGATGCGTCGGTGGACGTGGTGACGGTGGCTTTCGGAGTGCGTAATTTCGGGGATCTCGGAGCGGGGCTCCGGGAGATCGCCCGGGTGCTGAAGCCCGGCGGGAAGGTCGTTATCCTGGAGTTTTCGACCCCTCGCAATCCGTTGTTCCGAAGGGTGTACGGTCTTTACAGCCATCGCCTGTTGCCCGCTATCGGCGGGATGATCTCCAAAGACCGCAAGGCATACGAGTACCTGCCTGCTTCGGTGGATGAATTTCCGGCTCCGGAATGTTTTATGGCGATGATGCGCGAGGCGGGATTCAAGGATTGCAGGGCCCGTTCCCAGAGTTTGGGAATCGCGCAGATATATACGGGAGAAAAATAGGACCTTCGCGTGAGAACCTTGTTGAAATACGTATTGCCGGTGTTGTTCGCCGCTCTCTTGAGCGGATGCGGCGCGTCCCTGGTCCGAAAGGTCCGGATCGGAGAAGAGGTGGCGGTGCGTCAGTACGGTACGGTGGGTCTGGATTTGACGTTCGAAGTGGAAAATGCGTCCCGCCGCACGTTGCGGCTTGAGGAGGCCGAATTGGAATTTTTCACCGGAGCGGGTTCGCTGGGACGTGCCGTGTTGAGGGGTTCTGTCGAAATTCCCGGACGGAGTCGCGGCCCGGTGTGCAGTCGCTGGAAATTCGATTTTCCCGATGCCGCCGCCGGAATGGTCCTTCGGAAGCGATTGGAGGAGGGGGATTACGCCCGGCTGGAGGTCGAAGTGCGGATGACGCTGCGGGCGGGGGCCGTGCGGCGCCGTGTTTCTTTCGAAAGGATGCCTTTTTCCGAATTTTTGAATATCTTTGCAGAAGATAGGATGCGCCTCGGATAAGCTCAAGCGACCGACGCTCGAAGCATGCGTCAAGAACACTTGCAAACTCTGCCATGCAAGGAGGAGGAAAACAGAACGTTAGGTTCGGCTTGCCGTGTGCCTTTCCTTATTTTTACCGAAGATAGGAGATACGCTTCGGGAAACTGGGAGCAGGTTCCTGCCGTTTTCTTCTCGGCTTTCACTATCTTTGCAGAAGATAGGATTCGGTTCAGCAATCTTTGCGTGCAAGCCCGCACGATTGCTCTCACCTTTCACTATCTTTGTCCGGGAGGAGTTTCCGTTCGAATAGTGTATCCGGGAAGTTCCGACTGGTTTAAGAAAATAGTGACTATGTATAGGATAATCGTTTCATTGCTGTTTGTTTTCGGATTGTATGGTGGCGTTTCGGCCCAGTCGCTCGCCTCTTTCAAGGAGCGTCTGTCGCAGCCTGCGGGTTCGGCAGCCGTTACCGTAGTGGAGCACGGGGATGCTGCGGGCGTCGTGAGCCGGGAGAGCCAGAGCAACGACCGCATCCGGTTCAAAGGGTATCGAATCGGTATTTTCTTCGATAACGGAGCGGAGGCCCGGGCCAATGCGCTTGCCGCCAAGCAGACGTTCGAAACCGCATTCCCGGATATTCCGGTCTATCTGGTTTATGAAAATCCCTATTTCAAGGTTTCTGCCGGAAATTGCGTCACTTCCGAGGAGGCGATCGTGTTGCTGGGCAAGATTCGCAGCCAGTTTCCGGAGGCTTATCTAATGCGTGAAGATCTCACGGTGGCCGACCTGATTCGTTAATTTTCCAAAAGATTAAAAATAACGAAAAAAATTTGATAGATTCTACCCGAATCTATATATTTGCCGCGTTAAAAACCTTTAATAATTAAAACTATGAAGAAAGTTTTATCTCTGATGATTGTCGTTGCTGCCGCTGCCATGGTAAGCTGCGCCGGCAAACAGGCAAAACAGGCTGAAACCGTTGAAGTTGAGGCTACCGAGGTCGTAGAGACTCCTGCTTGCTGCGAGGAGCCTGCCGCTTGCGAGAAAGCCGATAGCTGCGCAACGGCCTGCGAGACTCCGGCAGAAACTCCGGCTCCTGCTGAAGCTGCCAAGTAATTTCCCTTTTCGGAACTTACGGGAGTATCCCCAAAGGATACTCTTTTTTTATGCCTCTTCCCCGGCGGGAGAGGTATTTTTTATGAAGCGGTGTTGTCCGGTGTCAGATCTTGCGGGCACGCCAGTTGCCGTAACGCATATAAAGATAGGAAGCCGTGAGGGTGCAGCCGTAATAGACGTGGTCGGCGGTCCAGCAAAGTGCGACGTCGGCATGCAGTCCGTAAACCAGCAGCGCCGTATAAGCGACATAGACGATGCTGGTGCAGGCGACGATCGTGAGGGCCGTGCGGGTGTTGCCCGTACCCGATACGCTGAATTGATAGATGAAGGCGGCCGTGCAGGGAATGTTGGTCGTCAGCATTACCCAGAGCGAAGGGATGGCGTATTCGATCAGAGATACGTCGTCCGTATAGATGCGGAGCGTCCAGTAAGGAATCGCGGCCGCCAGGATGCAAAGCGGGAGGACGAAGCAGAAACAGAGGCGGATCATCTTCCGGCAGAGGGGCATGATCTGTTCGGTATAACCCGCGCCGATCAGGTTGCTTACCAGGGAGCTGGTTGTCGAGGCGAAAGCGTTGATGAACATGAAGATCAGCGACGATACGGCCCGCACGATGTTCGTGGCGGCCAGGTCGCGCTTGCCCAGATGTTCGATGCAGAGGAAGAAGAGGAACCACGCGAGGAAAGCCACGCCCTGTTGGATCATCACCCAGACCGAAAGGCTCAGGATTTGTTTCAGCAGGGAAAAGTCGAATCCTGTGAATCGGAATTTATAGCGGCGCCAGTCGGTCCGGTAGCGGGTGTAGAGTATGTAGAAGAGAGCGGATACACCTTCCGAAATAGAAGAGGCGATCGCAGCGCCGGCGATGCCCATTTCGGGGAATCCGAATTTTCCGAAGATCAGCAGGTAGTTCAATACGACATTGGTGAGTACCATGACGATCGAGTTGATCGTCAGGATGCGCGTGCGGGTCGTGCCGACATAGAATGCCCGGAACATCGACCCGACGTAGGCGAAGAAGAAACCGTAAACCCGGTAATCGAGGTACCGGACGGCGGCTTCCCGTACATCGGGAGCTTCGATCAGGGTACCCATGATGCGGGCTACGAAGACTTTCGAGAGGATGAACAGCACGAGGGCCATCAGCAGCAGAAACGCCGTGCTCTGCATGAACAGAGGCCCGATTTGCGAATACTCCTTGGCTCCGTTGCGGCGGGCGATGAGAATCTGGGCGCCGATGCTGAACCCGAAGCCCAGCATGAAGATCATCAGGTAGAAGATACCCGCCAGGGCCGAAGCCCCCAGCTCCGCTTCTCCGACGCGTCCCAGATAGGCCGTATCTGTCAGTCCGATCAACTGCTCCATCAGCAGGCAGACCAGCACCGGGAAGGTGATTTTCAGGATTTTCTTGTTCGTGTAACGCATTGGAAACGTCGGTTTCAGTGCACAAAAATACTCTTTTTTCCGCAATCGTATTTATAACGGGCTGTTTTTGGAAATTTGCAGGACAATACCCCCTCGAGTGTTGTCCGGAACAAAATATTTTATAGTTTTGTGGTGTCGGTTTCGTCCGACAGACATATTTTGATGAAAGTGTTTCGCTTTTATCCTTGATAAGAAATCTGACAGTTTCAAGCAAGACGAGGATAACGACAACACTCATCATCTGTTTCGGTATGTGTACATTATTCCAATCACCCCATACTGAGCAGGTGTGGGGTATTGTGTTGGTTTATTCGTCTTGGGTTTTGTCAGAACCTCTTATCAGATAAACGAACGGCTCCACACTTGAACCGAGAATGATTATATACTAATCTGATAATCAATTTATATATTAGTATTTATCTTTTATTTGATACCGTATAGTTCCCATATTCTGTCGGTTTCCCAAAGGTTATTATTATTTTGCTCCACTGTCTAATAAAAGCTCTTCATTTTGAGGTATGGTGTTAATGTTCGCCAAAGGGTTGGTTAGAACAACCCATTGGCGAACTATGATAACCTTAACTTAATGTACTCGGTTCATGATCGGGGTATTAAGCCGCAAAGCATTCTATAATGTCCGATTTTCTTTAAGAATTTCGGACATTTTATTGCTACATCAAGAGTAATATCGTATCTTTGCAAGTGGAATCATTGTGGATATGAAGACGATACTGACAAAGGAAATACGAAACATCATAGACCGAAACGGACCGAACAGGCTTTATATGGTGAGTGATTTTGCCCATCTGAATAATGATGGGCTAGTTACTCGTGCGCTTTCCCGATTAGAGAAAGAGGGGGTGCTCATTCGTCTTTCTCAAGGTCTATATCTATATCCATTACGGAATAAGTTCGGTGTACTTCGTCCCTCTATAGAAGATATCGCATACGCTATAGCGGAAAAGGATAAGGCTCGTATTATACCTAGTGGATTGACAGCATTGAACAAATTGGGACTTTCCACACAGGTCACGATGAATGCAGTCTATTTGACAGATGCCACAGCAAGGGAACTTACTATCGGGAACCGTAAAATCATATTCAAGCGTAGCGCACCTCGCAATTTTGCCTACAAGACAGACTTGTTCCCACTTATAGTCGCTGCCATGAAAGAATTAGGGAAAGATAACGTGACAGATGAACAGATCGCAATCATAAAACAAACCATTGAAAAATATGGTAGTCCTGATGAAATCAAATACGATTACAGCATTGCTCCGCAATGGATTAAACAAAGACTTGCATTATGAATTTTACTAAGCTTACAAAAGAAGAACAACTTACCATTTTGGCTAATGTAGCCGAAGATAAAGGGATTGTGGACAATGCCGTAGAAAAGGACTACTGGGTCAGTATGGTGTTACGTGCCATATTTTCTTTGCCGTATGCAGCAGCTTTTGTTTTCAAGGGAGGAACAAGCCTTAGCAAAGGTTGGGGATTAATAGAACGGTTTTCGGAAGATATTGACCTTGCAATAGATCCCCAATATCTCGGCTTTACAAATATTGAGACTAAAAGTCAACGGACTAAGTTGCGGAAAGACTCCAAGAAGTTCATAGATGGCTCTTTCGCGCTCGACGTTGAGACCAGATTAAAAGAGTTTGGGCTATCAGAGAGCTGTAAGGTTATAGTTCCAGAGACATCTGTCAGTGACCTTGATCCTGTAGTCCTGTTTGTCGAGTATAATTCAGTGCTGCAAACGAAAATGCAATATATACCCGAACGAGTCAAGGTTGAGATAAGTTGTCGTTCACTCATGGAACCGTCAGAAGATGTGAAAATGCGTTCTATGATAGAAGAGGCTTATCCAGGTGAAGAGTTCTCATTACCTATATTCACTGTTCCTACCGTAGTGCCAGGACGAACATTCCTGGAAAAGGTTTTTCTTTTACATGAAGAGTTTAACCGTCCCAATGGCTGTACGCATATCGAACGTATCACACGACACATGTATGACATTGTAAAGATGATGGATAAACCGTTTGCTATGGAAGCAATGCAGGATGTACAATTATACGAGGACATTGTGACTCATCGTAAAAAGTTTACGGCTTGGAGTGGATTGGACTATACGAGTCATCTTCCACACACAATATCGTTCCTGCCTCCTAAAAGCATCGAAGATGTTTTGCGTGACGACTATAAGCAGATGCAAATTGGCTTCATCTATGCCAATGCACCTTCTTTCGATGAGATTATGGAACGATTGAGTGAGTTGCAAAGCAGATTTAGGACATTGGTATGGAAAAATAATCGTTGACGGTATGGATAGAATAAATGTTGATATGACCGAAACTATTATTTTTGATTGATAAAGAATACAAAACATAGTTCAATATGGCACATAGTTTCATAACCAATAAAGATCGTCTACTCTCCGACATTATCACGGGTATCTTGCCCAAATCGGATGCCGTAGATATTCTTGTGGGCTATTTCTATTTTTCGGGATACATACAGCTTGCCGATAAGCTCGCTGATAAGCATCTCCGTATTTTGGTTGGTCTTGACATAGACACTCGGATTTCAAATCGTGTCCGTGAGGTAGAAGAGTTGGTGGAATGGCAACGCATCCGGAGTAAGGTTCGTGAGGAATATTTCAACAACTTAGTGAGACTCATTAATGAAACGGATAATACCGATACAGATGAAACCATCCGAATATTTCGTCAATTTCAACATAAAATTTATAATGGCACATTGGAAATACGTAAGACCGAAGACCCGTGTCATGCGAAAATGTACCTTTTTGCTTATAATAGCATCAATAACGAAAATGGAGAACAACCCGGTGATGTAATCACAGGATCAAGTAATCTTTCCTATCAAGGTTTGCAAGGTAGAACAGAAATCAATGTACGGTTTACAGACAAGGGGAAATATACGGAGGGAAAACAAATCTTTGACGAACTTTGGTCAAATGCCATTCCAATTGTGGACGAAAACACTGTTGATCGTTGGAAAGAAAAAGTCGAGAGTAAAATTTGGATTGACCGACTCTTTCAGCCATATAAACTTTATCTACGTGTGCTCAGCGAGTATTTTAACATTCCGTCTAAAACAAATGTGCGTACACCTTTCGACATTACCGATGGAAAGTTCTTCAACCTGAAATATCAAACTGATGCCATTCAACTTGCATTGAAGTCTATCGAAACCCATAACGGAACGATTGTAGCAGACGTAGTTGGCTTGGGAAAAAGTATAATCGCTTCTACCATTGCCCACAACCTCCGTTTGCGTACTATTGTTATATCACCCCCACACTTGAAGTCAGGATGGGACGCTTATAAGGACGAGTTCGGTTTCACAGGCACAGTATTCAGCAGTGGTAAAATTTCGGAAGCATTGACGCATTACAATGATTTGAAGAAACCTGATGAACAGTTTCTGATTATAGTGGACGAGGCGCATCGCTACCGCAATGAATACACAGAAGATTACGCCATGCTGCACAATCTTTGTCAAGGTAATAAGGTGGTGTTATTGACAGCAACTCCATTTAACAACGACCCTGCCGACATCTATTCCATGCTGAAACTCTTTCAGATACCTACCAAGTCCACACTTAAAACAGTGGAAAATCTTAGTATTGAGTTTCGCGATCTTATCAACCAGTACAAGGAACTGCGCGAATTGCAGCGTCAAGGTAAACTCTCCAAGCAAGACGTAAAAAACGAAACCGCTAAGATAGCTCGCACAATTCGCTCTATTATCGGGCCTTTGGTTATCCGCCGTTCACGCATTGACCTACAGCAGATTGACACATATAAAGACGACCTAAAAAAGCAAAAGATTGAGGTGGTTATTCCACAGGACCCTATTGAGTTATCTTATGACCTCAAGGAATTGAAAGACTTGTATCTGCGCACGCTTAATCTCATTTATGGGACAAAATCAAACGATGAAGATTCGGACGATGGCAGTTACCGCTTTCAAGCAGCTCGTTACAAGCCAGTGCTATATGTGCCGGAAGATAAACGTGAAGCATTGGCCAATGACATAGAACGCCAAACAGGGATTGATGATGTAAATATGCTCATCGGTCGTCAAGCAAACGTGGCAAAATTCATGCGCCGTTTGCTGGTGCGTCGCTTCGAAAGTTCGGTTGCATCTTTCAAAACGTCGCTTGCCTTTATGATAAAATCTTCTCGTAATGTGCTCGATTGGATTGACCGTACCGGAAAGATCCCCGTTTGGAAAAAAGGAGGCATGCCTGATGTGGATGACTTTTACGAAAGCACTGATGATGGCATGGCGGAAATAGAAGATGCGTTTGAGAAATATTCAGGCAAGGGATTCTTTGTTATTGACATGAAGTTTGTCAAGAACGAGTTTATCAATGACGTAAAAGCCGACATCGCACTTCTTGAGTCTATTTACTTGGAATGGTTTGGTAAGGAAAATATTATCAAGTTCGATCCGAAACTCGAATCGTTCATCCGCCTTGTTCGTGAGAAACTATCCAATGAACCAAATCGCAAACTTGTTGTATTCAGCGAGTTCGCTGATACTGCCAACTACCTTGGTGCGGCCCTCAAAGATGCCGGACTTCCTGCACTTAAATATACTTCAGCGGATGCAACGCCTTCTATGCGCCAGACTATTCGCAATAATTTTGACGCAAGTGTTAAAAAAGAAATGCAAGCCAATGACTACAAGGTCTTGGTTGCCACTGATGCCATTTCCGAGGGTTACAACTTGCATCGAGCCGGAGCGATATTTAACTATGACATTCCATATAATCCCACAAGGGTGATCCAGCGTATAGGACGTATCAATCGTATCAACAAAAAGGTTTTCGACAACCTTTATATTTATAATTACTTCCCCACAGAGGTAGGCGAAAGCGAAACCCGCACCAAAGAAATATCTACCTTAAAAATGGCAATGATTCATGCCATTATGGGTGAAGATACTAAGGCATTAACTTCCGATGAAGAATGTTACGCTTTTTTCCGAGACCGTTACCGTGCGGAAATCGAGCATTCCGAAACGGAATCGTGGGACACTCAGTATCGCCATCTTTTAGAATCGGTCAAGGGTACTGATGAATACAATGAGGCTTTGCAGATTCCACACCGCGCCCGAACAGGGCGCATCGTGGATAAGCCGCTCAAAGGTGTCATCCTTTTTGGTAAAAAAGGCGAAGATTTCGTTTTTAAAATTTCCAATGGCGACTGTGAGCCGACAATGCTTTCTGCCGAAGAAGCCTTGAAGCTCTTTGAAGCTTTACCCGATGAAAAGCCGTTTGCTACCACCGAGGACTTCGACCGATTGTATCAACAGGTGAAACTTTTACTATTCCGCAGCGATACAAAGAGCCGTAATGACAAAAACATCTTAAGGGCTATTCAAAAACTTAATGCAATTAAGATAAAACTGCCTGAAGATTACTATTCTGATCTTTTGGCGGCTCTCGATGCGGAAGCATTGTCTGGCTATGAAGTGCGTTTCATCAATCAAATGAAACCATCAGAGATTCAAAAATTATTCAAAGAGATTCCTGCCGACTATCTTATGCGCTTGCTCGAAGCACAAGCCAAAGTCGGAGAAGGGAACGAAACATTAATAATAACTGAAGAACTGCAATAATGATGGATTTTAGCAAAGCATATAATCGTGCGGATTTTGTCAATTACCTCCGCCGTGATTTCCTCCCCGATGATTTTGAGCAGGAAGAAAAGAATGTCCCATTTTGGACACAGATGAACTATGCATCTGTTGCCACTTGTCTTGGCAAGTCTAAAACGTTAGACCTCGTGGTCTATGAAATCAAACACCATTCGCCCCATGATGCTCGCGTGGGACTGTCGAAAGATGCCTTCCGTATGCTTGCAGGAGAAAAACAAAACCGAGCTTTGGTTATCTTCGTTCCAGAAGATAACTCGGACAATTACCGTTTCTCGCTGATTGAAATCCAACTCTCTATCGGTGAAAATGACAGTAATGTTACCCGTGCTTATTCTAACCCTCGTCGCTATTCTTACTATCTTGGCAAGGGAATCGCTTGCTATACGCCCAATAAATACTTGAATGAACTGGGTAGAGTCGAGGATGTGAAAGATCTTTTTGAGCGTTTCTCGGTAGAGGTACTTACCAAGGCATTCTATCAAGAACTGTCAGATTGGTATGCTTGGGCAATTAAGGTTATTTCTTTTCCAAACGATATCTCTACACAGGCAGATGATAAACGCCACAATCACGAGGGGGTAATCCGCCTTATCACTCGATTGATTTTTGTATGGTTCTTGAAAGAGCGTAAACTTATTCCGTGGCAGTTCTTCGATCAAGAGTATATAGCCAATCATCTTATTAAGGGTTTCAATCCGCATAAAATTGACAATCTTTTCGGCAAGTCGGAAGCAAGTGTTTATTATCGCGCTATCCTGCAAAACCTTTTCTTTGCAATGCTTAATTGCCCAATTACCAAGGAGGGAGGTACGGAGTTTACAGAACGCCGTTTCAAGGACAACCGCTCGCAGTTTGACGATAACAAACTGATGCGCTATCGTGATGAGTTCAATGATCCTGACGAGTTCTTGCGTCTCGCTAACGAAACCGTGCCATTCCTCAATGGCGGACTTTTCGACTGCTTGGATGAAAAGCGTACGGGAATGTACTACGATGGTTTCAGTGAACGTAAGGAGTCAATGGCGCAACTGATTGTACCAGACTATCTTTTCTTCGGAGAGGAAGCGGGTAAAAACATAGACCTTTCAGAATTCTACGGCGATGCTAACAAGAAGAAAGTGTCGGCTCGTGGTATCATTGACATTCTCAAGCGTTACAACTTTACAGTAGAGGAAAATATGCCATTTGATAAAGATGTATCGCTCGATCCGGAATTGCTTGGTAAGGTATTCGAGAACTTGTTAGCTTCATACAATCCAGAAACCCAACAAACAGCCCGTAAGCAAACTGGTTCATTCTATACTCCACGAGAAATAGTGCAGTATATGGTTGATGAAAGCCTTGTCACTCACCTCAAACGCACGGTTGGCAATGAGTTGGAGAGTGAATACCGCAAGCTACTTGACTATGCAGATAACGAAATTTTGCTTACCGAACAGCAGAAGTTGGCAATTATGCAGTCTCTCTATAACTGTAAGATACTCGATCCCGCTTGTGGTTCAGGAGCATTCCCTGTTGGTGTGCTTCAACAGATGGTGCATATTCTTAAGCAAATTGATCCCGATAATAGTCGTTGGAAGAATATGCTACTACAATTCGCTATTGATGAAACATCTGAGGCATACCTTAATTCGACTGCTGAAGAACGACGAGAAGCTGTTGCTGATATAGAAAGAGCTTTTGATGAGAATGTAAACTACCCAGACTATGCCCGTAAACTCCACCTTATTGAAAATTGCATTTATGGTGTAGATATTCAGCCCATTGCCATTCAAATTTCAAAACTCCGCTTTTTTATCTCCCTTGTCATAGACCAGAAACGGAATAACAATCCTGCCGACAATTTCGGAATTCGTCCGTTGCCTAATTTGGAAGCCAAATTTGTTGCAGCAAACTCACTTCTTGGTCTAAAACGGACGGAAGCATCTTTATTTGACTCAGAAGAAATAAAACAGAAAGAACGTCAACTTAAAATTGCTAAACATAAAATATTTAGTGCTAGACGACCTACAACCAAGGAAAAATGGCGCAATGAGGTAGTTCGCTTGCGTAAGGAGATTGCGGATCTCTTACTTGAAAAAGACTGTATCGGCAACGAACAAGCAGCCCAACTTGCACAGTGGGATATGTTCGACCAAAATACTTTCGCTCCTTTCTTTGATCCCGAATGGATGTTTGGTATCAAAGAGGGCTTTGACATTCTTATCGCCAATCCACCTTATATCTCTACAAAAGGTGTTTCAACTGCCGATAAGAAACTATTCGAAGCGGAATTTGGCTTCTCTGATGATACATACAACCTGTTCTTTTTCAAAGGCTTTTCCTTGCTTTGTGAGGGAGGATGTATTACATACATTACTCCTAAGACATTTTGGACAACTCAAACCAAGCGTAATTTAAGAGATTTACTGCTTGCCAATACACTTAATTACGTGTTTGATACAGCCAATCCATTTGAAGCTGTAATGGTTGACACTTGCATCACCTCGGCAGTTAAGAATAAGCCTGCCGCAGAAAATCTCGTGCGCTTTATGGATGGTCGTAAGAGTTTATTACAGCCCGAACGTCTGACCGTAGCTCAATCAGTATATCTCAATACTCAGAACAGTGTGATATTCAAACCGTCTGAATTGAATATGCGTATCTACGAGCTTTATGGCGAAAAGGTCAAAGCTCTGTATGATAAGTGGTGGGACAAGATTAAGACTTCTCGTGAAATCGAAAAGAATAAACGCGAACTTGAAGAATATCGGGCAAGCCTTAAACCTGGTGATGTTGCACTTCTCGGGTGCTTGACCGAGGGTGGACAAGGTTTGGCTACCGCCAATAATGGTAAATACATTGCGGTAAGAAGCACCACTAAATGGGCGGAGAACATCCGTGTGTCTCGGCCTAAGAAACTTGCTGATTTTTTGGCTCGAACCCCGAAAGCTATAACCGCAGAAATGCGCCGTTACCCATCATATGTAGCTTTTTTACAATCATTGTCAGAAGCTGAAATTGCAGAACTCTTTGATTCTCTCAAAGAGCAATATGGTCGTGACATTTTCGGTCAAGGTTATCTTTATAAGATTGTGGATGATTGCGAAATAGCAGATGTGGATTCTTTGACAAATGATGAAAAAGAGAACGGAATAGAAACCACTAAGCCGTACTATGTGCCTTACGACAAAGGAGATAAAGACGGTAATAGATGGTATTTAGAGACTCCTTTTGCTATTGCATGGTCTAAAGAGAATGTCCGTTTTTTGAAGACAGACCCGAAAGCTCGTTACCAAGGTTATACGTTCTACTTTAGGGAGGGTTTTTGTTGGATAGATGTTAATTCTACATACCTTAAAGCCAGAATTAAAGCGAATGGAGTTTTTGATGTTTTGAGTATGAGCCTATTCACAATGACCCCCCCCTCCCTGATTGGTACTTTGTTGCGTTAATTAATTCTGAATTTATTAGTTTGTATGTGGATAATTTCATCAATAACACCTCTCATTTTCAGATAAATGACGCCAGACAACTCCCAATAATAATCCCCCAAAAGGAAACATTTGAGTCATTGCAAAAATTAGCTGCTGATTGTATCAGCCTCAAGAAAGTTGCAACCACGGATGATTTCCTTATGGGAGAAAAGCAGTATGAACTTAATAGGTTGGTTCGTTCATTATATGGAGTAGAGGGTTTTTATTAAATCCTCTATCTCTTCTTCAATAAATTCTAAATCGTTGTCAACCAATTTTTGTTTCTTTTTAATCGCCTTATCAGCTAAAGATTCTATTAAAAAAGCAAATTCCTTAGTGGGAATAATTATCGGAAGCTGCTTAATATCATTTACTTGTATATTAACGGAACAATTTATAAATTCTCGGTAATAATCAAATAACACATTAGAATTAAGCAATGCAACAATAAATTTATTTGAAAGGAGATCGATAGCATATAATGACATAGAACCCACATCATTTACCGATTCTCCTTTTAATTTAACCTTTAATAATCGGGCATTGGGGTTTAGAAGATTATTCCAACAAAAACCCTCCCTAAAATAGAATTGAGGATTACGGACAACGGGCATGCCTTCTCCTTTCTTGCCGGAATTAGTCTTCAAAAAACGGACGGTTAATAGATACCGCGCTCCCATCTGCCATTCCTTGATTTTGTTGGTGTTCTTAGCCCAGTGTATGCTAAATAGCGATATAGGGTTCCTCTTGCAATTCTCAATTTCTTAGCTATTTGTGGTACACTTATTCCTTTTTCCATTTGACTCTCTATGTATTTGTGCTTAGCCACACATTTTGCGTTCAACTGTTTATTGCGTTGACCTTGACCTCTACCGACTGGATGTCCTTCCTTTTTTAATCGAGCAAGGGCTTCTTTTGTTCGTTGAGAAATCAGATTACGTTCTATCTCTGCTGACAATCCAAAAGCAAAGGCAAGAACTTTACTTTGAATATCATCGCCAAGACGGTAATTATCTTTAATAGTCCAAACGCGACTCTCTTTGGTCATGCAAATGTTGAGTATTTCCATTATCATAAAAAGATTACGACCAAGCCGAGACAGCTCCGTACAAATTATCAAATCGTCTTTGACAATTCGATTCAAAAGTTTACCAAGTGCTCGTTTATTATAATTTTTAGTACCAGAGATAGTTTCTTCAATCCATCCATCTATAGTTAGACCTTCTTTTTTACAGAAACGCTCTATCTCGAAGCGTTGATTCTCCACCGTCTGTTTGTCTGTGGAAACACGGATATAGCCATATACCATTTTTTAGATATATGATACCTCTTTTGTTTTGAAAAACAAAGGTTTTAGAGGCATTATTTTTCGATACATACCTGTCTTTTCTGCAAATTGTTTGCTCCCATGGGTTCTATTTTTTAATTCCATACCTCACATGTCTTTAATCATCGTCTTGTGGTTGTTTGTTTCTTGGAGTATTTATCTTTATCTCTCCACGGAAGTTCAGAAGAAGAACCGCCTCCACCAGTACCAACATGAACCTCCGCCGGTCCTCCGGCGGCAAGAGTAAAAGCTGCTCCCAACAGCTCGGCCTGCTTCCCGCTTACCTGTTCCTGCGGCTCGAAGACGGCATTGACAAATTCCTCGTCCGTGATCTGTCCGTTGAAATGCTTTTGTGCCACATCATAGTCTATCTGGAACTTTGTGTCCTCAAAGAGTTCCTCTCCGACCTTGGTCCAGATATGGAGCGACGGATTCCGGTAGTTGGACACATTGATGCGCACCAGTTCTGCACCGGATGAAAGGCTGTAACGCTGAGGGTTTGCATTTCGGTCAAGTTGGGCTATCCGCTTCCTCTGTCTGTCTATGACGGCATCTTTCTCTTTTGACTGCTGCTCGGCGGTTTCAGCCCTGCGGATAGCTGCCTCTATCTCTTTCTGGTAGCCGTTCCTCAGTTTCCCGATTTCCGACTTATGCAGCTCCTGCAACCGAGCCTTTTCTGCCAAAAGTTCCTTGAGCCGCTTGTTGAGTCCGGCAATCTCTTCGTCCTTGTCCGCAAGTTCCTTTTTCGCTTTGGCAAGGTCACCTTTGCCGAACCACGAGAGTATGGTGTTCCTGCCCTCCTGCGCTTTCTCTACATCGGCCTGCAACTTGGCTATGTCTTCCTCGTACCGAATTACCTGCTGCCTGTAGTATTCCGAGTTCGCCTGATGCTTGGCGGTGGAGCCGACAATCCCACGTTGCAACCCGAACGGTTTCATGGCCGCTGCGTAACTGTTCTGGTATTCATGAAGCCTGGTGCGCCGCATCACATCATCCGCTGACAAACGGGGACCGGATTTCGTCTCATATTTCTTCTCGCCCTCCCGCTTCCTGCGGACTCGCTCCCCGGTTACAATGGGAACGACGGTGGCGTGCAGGTGCGGCGTTTTCTCGTCCATGTGCAGTACGCACGATACAAGGTTCTCTTCGCCGAAGGTGTCCTTTAGCCATTTGAGGTTGGCATCAATCCAACTGTCCAGTCTGCTGCCATTGGCAATCTTCATCATCTGCTCATGTGTCCCGGTCAGGATGACACGGATGGCTTTTGTCTGGTTCTTGCCGACCTTGCGGCGCAGCCCGGCGGTGTCGATGCGGTGCTGTATCGCCTCGGTACGGTTGGACACGCCATCGGGAAACCTGACCAGTTCCCTGTTTAGATGTGTCCTGCCTGCATCGGCATTTGCCGGGACATATTTCTTCCCCTTGGCATCCTTCCTTTCTATATGGCATGACATTCCGGAGTCATTCCCGCTGCCACGCTGCAAGTGGCAGACTGCATATTGTGTATTGCTCATATCCGTTCGTTTTATGGTTATTGTTACTGTTGTAAAATCCCGTCCTGTTGCCGGAGGCATCTGTTTGGAGTCTGAGGTATTCCTTCAGCCTATGGGCTTTTTGACTGCCGGACGCGGAGCGGAGGCGGTGAAAATGCCCTAATAGGCTACGGGATTTTACAACCCCTTTTTCATGGGACAGCGAGCTGTCCGCTGCTTTTACATCATTCCGCTCTCCCCGCATCCACCAGTTCAAGCCCGAAGGTGTCAATGAAGGTCTGCAACACGGGGTTGCATTCTATCATCCTTGCGAGAATCATCTGCGGCGTGTCCTCCATCAGCAGGAAGTCAGCGATGTCCAGTCCCTGACTGCGCTGTTCGTCGGTCGCTATCCTTTCCAGCAGGTCGGAGCAGGTGGTACGCCTGCAGACGGATTCCAACATGGGCAGCCGTTGCCTCCATTCGTCCGTCGCCTTTAGGTCAGGGAAGAGAATCACCTCCCGTCCTTCCAATACCTGTATGGCTTCTCTGTTAAAACACCCGTGCGTCCCTCCGGTGGCAAGCCAGGTGAAGTCGGGGATGAAATGGGCGGCTATAAGTGCCGTCTTCTCGCTCTCGACAATGGCTACAGGATTGGAGGATATGGTGGAGGAAGTGTCCGACAGCAGGTGCTCGCCGAAAAAACATTGCTTCATCCTGAAATCCGGCATCTTCCTCACCGAGTGTACCCAATTGACTTGGTTAAAAGGTTCCTTGACCCTGTGCCCACTCTCCGCATCATAGCCCATAATCTTGCCCGCACGCACATTACCGTCTCGGTCTGTCTGCCAGAATACGGTGGCTCCGCCCCACATCTTTGAGGTACCGACCCTGTATAGGCTGAATAGCTTGTCCACATTCTCCTTGCCCATCACTTTGGTAAAGTATCGGTACAAGGGGTTGATGTCGTACCTGCGCATGGACTGCTCCACCCAATCAGAGGGAAGAAAAGAAATCCGTGGTTTCTGTTCGGGCAATGCTCTTGCTGGCGGTCTTGCAGCTATCGGTGTGCCGCCAAACCTTTCCTGCCCATTCAATCTTTCTTTGACAGCCGGATTGTCCCGGAAGTATTCTTTCGGTGTGTAGTGGTAACCGCAACTGTTGATATGGTCGCACATGCCTACGCTGTTAGGGAAGGAAATCTCTCCCGCCTCGTCGATATAACGGGTGAAGCAGGCTTTCCTGCCGCACTCCGGACAGACGGTCTTGCTGCCCGGACGGTATTTCTGAAGATGGAATCTGTATTCGGTCATGATGCTCTCTTTTGTGGATTCCTGCAAGTGGAAACCGTCATTTGCAGTTTGCAGTTCCTGCAGTCTTGCAGGAAATACCTGTTTTTAGAAACCTGAAACTGCAAAACTGCAAAGACTGCAGGCTGCAACGAGGGGGTCATCCGTTGCAGTCTGGGGGTGACGGTTCATTGTCTGTCATATTAAATTTTCCAGATTTATCATATATGATTTTCTCGTAATGCCCGGCCTTGGACTTCCGCAGCAGCCTGCTCCGGCACAGCTCCTTGAGGTAGTTCATCACCGTGCGCTCGCTGACATTCTGCAATTCCTTCCCAATGGCGATGGCAGTTTTCGTGTCGAACGTGTCCGGCAACAGCGACAGCAGCACCTTGGGCGGATCCTCGCACATGTCCTCCGCCACGAATGAGCGGATGCGGCGGTACGAGTCCTCGAAGTAGCCGTTCAGCCGGATGGCGGCCTTTACCGATGCCGTATCCACAGACTGCAGGTGGCTCTCGTCGATGGCATACCGCAACACCTGCATGAGCAGGGCCAGCCGTGCCACTTGCGCCGGATGCTTCATCTCGCGACTCTCCACTTGGGCGTCGTCCTCTATCCGGTTGATGCGTTCCACTTTCCTGTTCCACCAAGAGAAGAAATATTCCCTTGCCTCCCTGTCCATAGACAGCACATGGGGCATCCTTTCTTCCTCTCCCGTGTCATAGTCCAAGGCGAGTACCTTGCCAAGTATCTGTTCCCATCGTGCCGCCGCCATGGAAGCCCTGTCCTCCCCGCCATCATCCCAATCGGTCCATTTTGGCACTTCACGGGACTTGGGAAGCACGAACAGGATGCGGTCGAGCAGGCCGTTCTCCTCAAAACCTTTCGTCAGCAGTTCGTGTACGCGCTTGGTCTGTGTGGTCCCGATGATGTTGATGCACGGCTGTTCAATATGCACCGGTACCGTGCTGCCGACCCTTGTCACATCCAATGCCCCGCCGCTCCATGCCGTGAGCAGCTGCTCTATGAGCTGCCCGTTGGTGTAGCGGTTGGCGGAGTTGAACATGCCCATGATTTCGTCCACCAGGATGACCACGCTGCGGGGATTGTTGTTGTGTGTCAGCAGGAGCGATTCCGGAGTGAAGTCGGATACGACCGTGCGCCGCAGTACAGGCTTCCTGCCGCTTTCCCCGGCGGCCTTCCATGTCTCCAGTTCCGACTCATACGCCTTGAACAGGGCATAGTCGTGTTTTCGTATGGGACGGTATGCCGCTTCCAGCGGCGGTGTCTTGCCCAGTCCCGGCCTGCCCACGAGGATGATGTAGAGGGCGGCGTTGCTCTGCCACTCGCCTTTGATGCGGATACGGTAGGTGCCTCCCAATGCGGCCGATACCGCCGACAGCATGGCCGTCGCGATGAACTCGGTCTTGTAGTTCTCGTACCGGACCATGTCAAGGATGACGGATTGAACCGTCTGCGGAAACACTTCCAAAGGGAAGCCGGTGTCTTTGGTATGTTCCGCCTCCATGCGGATCATGTTGCACAGTTCAAGTCGGGTGTGTGTCATGTCAGCCATTTCTCTTCTTGCAATAGGATGTCACACTCTCGGATTTCCCTCCCGTCTGCACGCGGCGGACATCGGACTTGGCGTACATGTTCTTGTTGCCCACCTTGACAGGCACGAGGTAGCCGCGCTTCGCCCACAGGTTGAGCGTGCCCTCGCATACATTGAGCAGTTCACGGACTTGTTTCGTATTAAGCCAAGTCTCTTCCGCCTCACGCTTCATGGCGGCGTCCCTTTCCTCCTGCTGTGCCATGATGGTGCGCTGCACGATGGACTCGGCAAACATCTTAAGGTCGGCGGGCGTGACTTCCAGTTTCACGTTCGCACCCTGTTCGACCAGACTTTCTATGGTAATCATAAATATCAGTTTTTGAATTTTGTGATGACCATCTTCAAAAGTTCCCTGACGCCTCCCTTCCGATGGCTTGTAAAAGAGAAGCACCGCCTATCCCCGGGAAGAGGATTGACGGTGCAAAAGTATATAGGAATTGAAACGAATTGATATATAATGCCTTGTCTTAAATTGTCATGACAATTCAAGTCTGCATGTCCATGTAAAACGGCTCGTTTTGCCCTATCCGGCCACAGTTTCCGCTTCATCATCGGCAGCGATTTCTCTGATTTCCGCTGCCAGTGTCCGGTACAGGTCTCGGTTCTCGTCACTCTCGATAAGAGGTGCCATCTGATCTTTCCCGTCCTTGATGACATGCTTTGCCGCCTTCAGGAAGCCGACCGCCTGCCGTATGGCGCTCTCGCTTTTCAGCGAGGGCAGGTCGGGGAACTGCAATGCCATCCCCACGCTGTACTCCTTCGCGGCGTGCATCCCGGCCACCAGCCGCAGGTCTTTCAGCACATAGAACGGGAGTGCCTGATGGACGGCACTCGTGTTTATGGAAACGAAACGGCGGATACATTGTATGACTGCCTCTTTATTTCCGCACTTGAGGTAATCCGCGAGCGGCCGCTCCTGTATCTTCTTCTTTCCGGCCGTCCGCTGCGCCTGTGGTGCCGTTCCGGTGACGGAACTTGTTGTCTCGGTCTGATTGTTTTCGGTATCATTACCTCCAATTTTGTCCTTTACGGACTGCAACGCCCATTCGCCGATGCCGCCTTTCTCAATGGCACTTTTCATGGCTAAATGCCTGTCCCAGTCCTCTTGCGTGCGGAAGCCATTCTTTATGGACACCTCGATAATCTGCCTGACGACAATGGAGCAGCCCATCCGCTCGGCGTTCCCTGCTTTGGGATGCCCAGCCTGCCTGCTGACCATGTCCACCATGGCCTCGAAACTCTTGCCGTAATACAGCCAGCTCAATACAAGAGGGGCGGACAGGGTCACGCGGCGTTTTCTCAGGCTCTGTCTGAAAATGTATCTCATCCTGCCCCAGAAGGAGGACGGAGGAGAAGTCGCATCCTCTTCCCTCTGTTTCCTGTAAAGTTCCACGATCTGCTCCGGCACCGCGTTCTCTTTAAAATGGAGGCCTATGTTCTCGAATCCGTCCGTGCTGTCGTCACACCATGATATCTGCCATTCCTTTTTGATGCCGGGCAGCTGCTTGAATATGGCCCGGCATACGGCAAGGTACTGCACCTCGTTCCCGTCCGCCATCATTTTCGCGAAGCGGGTGTATTCCTCCCTGTGTGCGTCCTTCCACTGGAGGATGTCCGCCTTGAACTGTTCGTATGTCTGTTTCTGCTCGTCCATATTCATATTGCATTGTCTGTGGAGGGGGGAAAAACAGGGAAATTATCAGTCCAGAAGGTTTACCAGTTCCTTCTTCATCTCGTCGTCAATCTTCCGGTACCGGGCAAAGGCACGGCTGCCCTCCGAATGTCCCGACATGGAGGCTATCAGGTTTGGATCCTTGACCTGTCGGTACAGGTTGCCGATGAAGGTTTTGCGTGCGGTATGTGTGGTCGCCACTTCGTATAAAGGTTTTGCCACGTCCACCCTTGTCTTCGGGTCGAGGACGATGACCGTGCGGTCGATGCCCACATACTTGAGTATCTCCTTTATCTTCTTGTTGTAGCCGAAGTGCGAGAACCGGGGGAGCAGGGCGTTCTCCAGATCCTTGTAGCGTTCAAGTATCTCCCGTGCCTTTTGGTTGAGCGGTACACGCACCGTATTGGCATGCTCCATCTTCGTCTTCTGCGGGATGTACTCCACGAAGCCGTCCACGATGTTAGCCTTGGTCAGCCTGTTCAAGTCGCTCACGCGGCATCCTATCAGGCACTGGAACATGAAGATGTCACGGTAGACCGGGTAGGTAGTTCCCATGCCGCTCAGGTCTGCATAGTACACCTTGTCCCGCTCTTCGAGTGTCAGGTAGAACGGGTCGCCGTACATCGGCCGGGCAATCTGGTACTGGTCGAAGGGGTTGTTCCTTGTCAGTCCGCGCTTGATGCACCACTTGACGACGGTGCGGATGCGGTAGAGCGAGCCCGACATGCTGTTCTCGGAACGCTTCTGCCCGACATCGCGGTGCTTCTCGTTCCGGTAGAATACGGGATACATGTCCACATATTTGTATTCCTCCTGCATCCACAGCTTGAAGTCCCTGATGTCGTCAGCCGTTATGGTGTCGATGCAGAGGTGGAAGCCCCGCTGATGCAGCACCTCGTGTCGGAAACGCTCGTAGCGCAGCACCTTGTTGAGATTGTCGAGGTGGTGCTTGCGGCTTTCGTCCGCAAGCGGTGTTTCCTCGATGTATTTCCTTATCTGGCACGAGAGCAGGTACTCGTCGGCCTTGTTGCCGCCCCTCGCGTTGATGTTGGGATGGTGGTATCCCTCTATCAGGCTTTTGAGCCAGCTGCCGTCCACGCCCCTGTGGTACTCTTTTGTGATAAGGTGGGTGATCTGCTGCACGTCCTTGTCGAAGTTCATCTTCTTCTCCTCCGACACCAGAGCCACGCGGGGCTTGTAGCCCTGCCGTTCCGGGCTCCAGTGGTTGGGGTTGATGGACAGTTCGCTCGCTGCCTTGATGTCCACGCCGCCGATGTCCCGGACACGGAAATAGACCCGTGCCTGGTCGGTGATGTTGTTCTTGGCGGCGGTCTTCCGGATGAATGCGGTCACTTTCATATGTATGTCCTCCTTTCTCTCTAATCTATCATGTCCACAAGCCTGCGCTTCATGTCATCGTCTATCGTGCGGTAGCGGCTGAACGCCCTGCTGCCCTCCACATGCCCCGACATGGAGGCTATCAGGTTGGGGTCGGGTACCTGCCTGTATAGGTTGCCCACGAAGGTCTTGCGTGCCGTGTGGCTGGTGGCCACCTCGTACAAGGGCTTCTGCACGGTGTTGTAGCCGTGCGTGTCGAGGATGGTGACCATCCTGTCTATGCCGCAACGCTTCAGCAGTTCCCGTATGCCGAGGTTGTAGGTGTGTATTTGCCTGAACGGGAACAGCCTGTCGGCATTGGCATCATATCGTTCCAGTATCTTCAACGCCTTCTCGTGCAGGGGTACCCTGACAGTCTTCGCCTCGCATTTCTTCGTCTTCTGCGGCATGTATTCCAGAAAGCCGTCCTTGATATTGTCCCTTGTGAGACGGTAAAGGTCGCCCACACGGCAGCCGACATAGCAGTGGAACACGAAGATGTCACGGATGACGGCCAGCTTCGGGTTGTCGTTCAGGTCTGCGTCATAAAGGATGTTTCTTTCTTCGGAAGTGAGGAAGAACGGGTCGCCGTAGGTAGGCTCCTTACAGCCGTAGAGGGCATAGACCTCGTTGTCGGAATACCTCATCTTCTTGCACCAGTGCAGGAAGGTGCAGAACAAATTCATGATGTTGATGACGGTCGTGCCGGAAAGCGGTCTCGGCCTGTGGTTGATGAGCATGCGGGGAGCGTAGAAGTCGGGATGTTCCTGCCGCAGCAGGTGTTCGTTCACCACATAATCCCGGAAAGCGTTCATCTGCTCCAGCGTGACGGTCTCCACGAAGAGGGTGAAGTCCGCCTCGCCCAGTATCTCCCGGCGGTAGTCGTGGTAGCGGGTCATCTTGCGCTCGAAGCGGACGATATGCTCCTTTGTTCTCTCCGCACCGTCAAACTTCTCCAGATACTCGTGGACACGGGCGAGCAGGTTCGGGTGGTTGCGCTCGAAGGCGCGGGCAGGGTACAGCACATCCTCGATGACCTGCCTCATCCACCTGCTGTCCGCCTTGTCCGTGAAGGTCTTCTCCGCCCGCTCGATGATGGAGGCGATCTGTTCCGGAAGGCGTTTCTGCTCGGCGGCAGGCACGGCTGTCGTGCGCTTGTAGCTGAGGGTATCGGAATCCCAATACTTGTCCTGCACTTCAAGCGGGGAAACAACCTTTATGTCCACATTCTTATCCCTGACCCTGAAACAGATGTTCGAGGCCTCGGGGGAAGACTTTTTTAGATAGACGGTGACTTTCATCTGCGTTGCTTTTTCGGTTATGCGGCAAAGGTATAATAAATTCCCGTAAATGTTCCCATATATCCCGAAGAAACTTGCAACGGATTAAGACAAATTAAAAAGTCGTTCCCGAATCTGATACCACATAAAGCACAGAAAATCAATGGTTATATTTGCAGATGTTTAGCTCTTTTTTTCATTTCGGATTGTATCCGGCTTCCTGAATATCATATATTGCAGTTCCACACTTTCTTTTTTATCCCCTAATTATAACCCGCCATGTCGGAGCCGGGTGGCAACAGACTTTTATAATTATGAAAAAAATGCTTGCTTTATTGGCCGCCTGTCTATGGTTGGCGGGGTGTAGTGGTGATGGACCGGATGGAGGGTCGGGGAATTTGAATATTGTATTCGACTGTTCAATGCCGCTGCAGGTTGTTGCCGGTGAAACCTGTGAGGTTGGATATACGTTGGAAGGGGCGAGTGAAAATGCACGAGTGAGGGTTGTCGCTCCGGACGGCTATTGGGTTGATGTCATCGAAACGAATCACTGGTCGGGGAAAATCGTTATCTATCTGCCCGATACTGCGACGGACGAGCGGATTGTCGTAATCCTCTCCGATGAAGGGAACGAGACAGTAAGCCGTTATATCGATTTAGAGGTCAAGGCGAAATCGGATGTTGTTTTTGATCTTTCCGCCAACTCCTACCTTATCGAGGCTGAAGGCACCTCTTTGCAAGTAACGCTTATTACGAACATCGATTACACGGTTGAGATTGCTGAGAAAGATCGGACGTGGATCAGAGTGGAGACCTCCCGTACCGATCAGCGAGAAGAGTCGCTCGTATTCTCTTTCCGCCCCAATTCCGATGTGAAAAGCCGCCAGGCTACGGTTAGACTGGTGGATTCCGAGGGGAATTTACTGGACAGTATCTGTTTTACACAGGCTACTTCGGGCTCTGTCAACGTCAGACTCGAACGTGCCGATGTCTGGACCCAGGTGATTTGGTTGTCCGGCTCGTGTGCATCCGATGTTGCGCAGGCGGGCTTCCGTTATCGGAAACAAGGTGATAAAGAGTGGGTGGAAGTTGCCGGAGCGGGTTCGAGCAACGGTTTTTCTGCACACGTAGAAGCCGAACCAGAGACGACCTACGAGATAATGGCCTGCTGGCGAGATGAGGAGAGTCGGATTCATATCGTGACTACGCTGCCCGCATTGAAACTCCCGAACGGCGACTTTGAAGAGTGGAATTTCTCGGAGGAGGGGGCGTTTTGGGCAACTTCAATCGTGAGGGGTTACCCAGAGATGGGATTGCCCCAACCGACGATTCGCCCCGGGAGTTCTGGGAAATATGCCGTGAAACTCCAGAAAGAAGAGTGGGATAGTATAGTAAAAGATTTATATGGAGGGCATATTTTTACTGGGATAAATGTAGATCCTGCTGCTGGTAGTGGTGTTATTGGGGTGCTTTCAATGCTTTGGAATATTTACGGACAGCTTTTCGAAGCGACACCGACTGCTTTGCGGGGGTGGTTGCAATGCAGGAACGTGATGAGTACAGATACGAAGGAGCAGGAGGCGACAATTAGGATCGCATTGGGAACATGGTCTCCGGTACCAGATCATGACGTTAAAATCCCGGAGCATCCTGTTGTTGATCAATATCTTGAAGAGGCCTTGGATCCATCCTGTTCCGATTTGATTGCTTACGGTGAATTGCAAGTGGCTGAGGATGTCGATTGGCAGCAATTTACGATTCCTCTGGAGTATTTGCGAACAGACCGGAAGCCGACTCACCTGATAATTACCTGTGATGCAGGCTCCAGAATCCTTTGCCTGGATGATTTCGAGCTGCTTTACGATTATAATTTTTAACTCGAAAATAAAAAACTATGGAACAGAAAAACGGACAATCGGTTTATGAAGTAATGACCAAGTATGCCGGAGAGGTGATTGCGGAGATGGCGGGTGAAATTTTTACGACCCGCAATTTTATCGAGGCATTTGCCGATAAACATGAAATTATCTATGTCGAGTTATTATTTGCGGCCTATAAAAACGATCGGTCGCGTGTATTTCATCGGGTTCATTCCCAAATCGGAGCGTATTTGTCCGAGAATCAGGAGAAACTCGACATAAAGAAGACACGACGGTTGATGACTCGTAATCCGTTCGGACGGGAGAATGAAGTGCAGGAGTGGCGGAAGAAGGAGTGATTTTAGTGAAATAGTGGGTGTTTTAGGCTTGAAGCAGGCTTCTAATTAAATTGCTAAAAGTGTTTAATACGATGGATGCTTTTGTGGAAATTTTACTTGGGTTAACACTTGCGGGAATAGTTGTGTTACTTGTATGGCGGAGGCACTTGAAGAAGAAAAAGGATAATATGCGAAAGGAATCCTTGTCAAACGATGAATGTGCGTCGGCGGTTGATTTGACTTTATTTCCGGAGGTAAAAGATAATTCCGAAGAGTCGTTGTTGATCCATTGTCCTGCTTGCGGATTGGAGGTGTCGCGTTATGCTCCGACATGTCCCCGATGCGGACATTCGATTTACTTGATAAGGCCTCTCCAACAGGAAACGGTGATAAAGGTTATTCCGACGGATCAGAGGAAACCCGAATCGACCCGGGAAACCACTGGATGTCTCTCTTCTTTTTTCGGTTATGTTTCTTTGGTAGTAGGAGCCGTTTTGTTTAATTTTATCGGTTATTTTATCGTTCTCGTTATTTTAACCCTTTGTGGGGTATTTAGTTTCGGAGAAGCGGTGTTTTTATTGCTCGTTGGAATTGTGTTGGCTTTTCTGTTTTGGCCGCTTGTCGCGTCATTTGCATTGCTGAATTTTCTCGATTGATATAATACGATGGAATTTTACGGATAAAATGAGGTGAATAAATGCATAGCGGCGACCTTTTAAGGTCGCCGCTATGCATTACCATAACATTATTCTATTTTTCGAGCCGGCCCTTGTACTTGTCGATCTGGCGTTTGAGCGCTTCGATCGAGAGATCGACCGCCTCCTCGAAACTTTTGCCCCGGCTCTCGGCCACCAGGTCGTCTCCCGGAATATGGAGGTTGATCGTGGCGACTTTATTTCCGAGTTCGTGGTCTTTATCCAGTTTCAATATGACGTCGGCTCCGATAGCCCGTTCGACAAAACGGTCGAGTTTGTCCATTTTGTGCTCTACGAATTCGACCAACTTCCTGTCGGCGTCGAATTTTACGGATTGAATTTGTACGTTCATAATACTATGTTTTATAAGGTTCGTTATCTGCGGAACTGTGCTCCGTCCGATCAATTCTGTTGTTTTGTTTGCTCCGCTCCGTTTTTCTCGCGCGGGTGAGCTTTGGAATAGATCTCCTGCAACTTGGCGATGCTGTTGTGCGTATAGACCTGCGTCGCCTGCAGGGACGCATGTCCGAGCAATTCTTGTATCGCCCTCATGTCGGCGCCGTTGTTGAGCAATTCGGTGGCGAAGGTGTGCCGGAGTACGTGCGGACTCTTTTTGCCCTGAACGCCGCCCTGTCGCAATTGGCTCTGTACGGTCCGATAGACGGTGCTGCGGGAGATTCGTTTTCCTTGCTGATTTAAAAATAGTGCTTTTTCTTTAGAAATGCAAATTCCCTGCCGGTCAATTTCGTCCAAATAGTGCAAAATTTTTTCCCGGACGGGCGGCAGGATCGGGACGATACGCTCTTTATCGCCCTTGCCGCGGACTTTGAGTGCGGTATAGTCGCCCGAGAAATCGTCGCGGTCGATACCTACGAGTTCCGCAAGCCGCAGTCCGCAACTGTAAAACAGGAGAACGATGAGCGAATTTCGGACAAATTTGAATTCCGGACTTTCGCTCTCCCGGTCCAGTTCGTCGAGAATCCCCTCCATGCGTGTCGAGGGAACGAATGCCGGGATTCGCCGGGAGGTTTTCAGTGCGTGGATGCGGTACATGACCTCTTTGTCGATTCGCCCCGTACGGTGGAGGTAACGGAAGAAACTCCGCAGGGAGGAGAGCTCCCGGTTCATCGAGGCGGCTCCCAGATGTTTTGTTTCCGTACGGTGCACGATCCATTCGCGGACGTCTTCCACGGTGATTCGCCGGGGATCGAAATCCGCTTCCGGAACATCGAGCCACTCAAGGAAGTTTGTCACGTCACGGCGGTAATTCTGCACCGTCAATGGGGAAAAGCGGCGGACCGTCGCTAAGTATTGCAGAAATTCTTGGAGCATGAAACAAAGATACTGTTTTTCTGTCGCATTTATAGAACGCGATCGGAGAAGAAATGCGTACGGACCCAATGGGAAAATTTTGTCATCCGGAAAAGAGGAGCGTCGTCGGACAGTGCGAAGGGGTGTGTCGGAGTATTGCGTTCGTCAGGGATGACGCCTTGTATGGAAAAAGCAAAACCCCGTCAGAGGAAACTCTGACGGGGTTTCTGGTGCCCAGGACAGGAGTCGAACCTGCACGCCTCTCGACACACGCACCTGAAACGTGCGCGTCTACCAATTCCGCCACCTGGGCATCATGGAATTACGGTGTGCAAAAGTAATACTTTTTTCTTAAATGCAAATATTTTGGGGCGATTTTTTCGAAAAAAACTACTTGTTGAAGTATTTATAGTGAAAAATCAGCAGATAAACCACGGCTACCGAGATATAAGCATCGGCCAGGTTGAAAACTGCACCGAAGAAGTAGTTGCGGCTATCGACCAGGAAATCGAGGAATCCGGGAACGCTGTTCCACTGAAAGAGCGGAAAGTAGAACATATCCACGACTTTGCCCATCATGAATCCTGCGTAGTGGCCTCCGAAATGGGCGACCGTGTCGGGTGTGGAGGCCGAGAAGATCAGCCCGTAAAAGGCGCTGTCGATGATGTTGCCGATCGCTCCGGCCAGAATCAGCCCGAATCCGATCAACACTCCTTTGGGCGCTTTTTTGCGCATGAAATGGCGAATCAGCCAGATCAGTGCGACGACCATGCCGATCCGGAAAAGACCTAAAAGCAGCTTGCCCCAGTCCATCGTTCCCGGCGTGGCGATGTGCATGCCGAAGGCCGCACCTTTGTTTTCGATGAAGTAGAGCTGAAACCAGTCCGGGATGAGTATGATGGCCTCTCCCAGAGTCATGTGGGTTTTCACCCATATCTTGAGGGCCTGATCGAGGATCAGCAGCAGAATGACAAGGAGTGTGAGTTTTTTTCCGTTCATGACGCTTGTTTTGGATAGGGGCAAATTTACTTAAAAAAATCGGTTCTTGACAAAAAAGATAGTTTGCGGGTTTCGATTATTCGTATTTCCTAAAAAAATACTTACCTTTAATGGCTGAATTTGCCATCTTATAGTATCTGCCGTGTGAAAATCCATTCGGGATATTTTTGAAATCCTATTCGAAATGAAGTGGAAAATGGATGGCGGGTTCTGAGAGCAGGATTGTTGAATGTATTAATTTATTAATTTAATGGTTATGAAAAAAGTTTATTGGACTCTTGTCGCAATTTTCGTTGCGGCCGCTTTAGGTGGATGTGTAAATGATCCGACCGAAATGGAGAATGCGCCGGACATGAGCGCCGGAAGTCGTAAAATTCTTACCTCGGCGGAAGCGGAGGCGGGTGAGTTACTTGTGAAATTTTCGAAGGAGTCGATCGCTGCTGTCGAGGCGGGAGTGACGCGTTCCGAATCTACGCGTACGGGTATTCAACCTTTTGATGCGGCTCTGAAAGAAATTAGTGCCGTATCCGTTGAGCGGGTAATCCCTGTGGTTGAGCAACATGAGGCCGACGCTCGGGCTTCGGGGTTGCACCGTTGGTATCGGGTGAGGTTCAACGATCAGGTGTCGCTGGACGAAGCAGCTCGCAAATTGGCCGCTGTCGAAGATATAGAGGTTGTTCAATATGACGGATATGTTGCCCGGAATTTTACGGAAATGTCGGCTGTACCTTATAATAATGTATGGAGTTCGGATCGGGACCAAATTAATACGCGTAGCGGAGAAACTCCCAAATTCAACGATCCGATGTTGAATAAGCAGTGGCATTATAAGAATACGGGAGATGAAACGCTGGTGAGTCCTATTAAGGAGGGATGCGATATCAATGTCGAACCCGCATGGGAATTTTGTACGGGCGATCCTTCGATCATCGTCGCCGTCATGGATGAGGGGGTAATGTATAAGCATGAGGACCTTGCAGCCAATATGTGGGTCAATCAGGCGGAATTGAACGGTCAGAAGGGAGTGGATGACGACGGTAACGGATATGTCGATGACGTCTATGGCTATAATTTTGCCAAAGACCAAGGGGATATAACGTGGACGGATCCCGAGGATAGCGGTCATGGAACGCATGTGGCGGGGACGATCTCTGCCGTGAACAACAATGGTATCGGCGTCTGCGGTATCGCGGGCGGCAGCGGAAACAACGACGGGGTGAAGATTATGTCTATTCAAATTTTTGCCGGACGGTATCAGAGTACGATAAGCCGGAATGTTGATGCGATCTATTATGCAACCAGTATGGGGGCTTCTATCCTGCAGTGCAGTTGGGGGTTGATGAGTGGTGCGATCAATTCGGATGAACAGTATTTGGACGAAAGAAGTATTGAAGCCAATGCGTTCGCCCATTTTATTAATACGAAACGTCCGGGTAGTCCGCTCAACGGCGGTATTATCATTTTTGCGGCTGGTAATGAAGCAGGAGCCTGTGGTTATCCTGCGGCATATCCTTCGGTGGTTTGTGTGACTTCGCTCAGTACGGATTTTACGCCTTCGGTCTTTACGAATTACGGGATGCCGGCAGATATTGCTGCGCCGGGCGGTGATCTGTATTATCACAAAAATCTCAGTGATGCCGGTCAGGTTCTTTCGACGGTTCTGAAATTGGATGGTATGTATGCCTACATGTCCGGCACGTCGATGTCCTGCCCGCATGTTTCCGGTGTCGCGGCCTTGGGTCTTTCGTATGCCAAACAGTTGGGTAAGACGTTCGAACCGGATGAGTTCCGTAGCATGTTGCTGGCTTCGGTGAACGACATAGATTCTCACCTGACGGGTACTAAAACCTATATTCCTTATACCGACTCGGCTACTGGTATCGGGTATGATGGTCTTATGAAAATGGATACTTATAAGGGACAAATGGGTATTGGTATGATTGATGCGTTCAAGATGTTGATGGCTGTACGTAGTACTCCGGCTGTTACCGTCGGACAAAATAAAGCGACGAAGATCTCTTTGGGAAAATATTATGGTGACGTAGCTCGTTTGACTTATAAGTTGAGTGTAAGTGACGAGGTTGCTGACAAACTTGGTCTGACTTATACCACAGGCGAAGATGGTACGGTAGAGATTACCTGTACGAAACAGGGAGTCGGGTTGGTTTCTGTGGAAACTTCGAACGGTGGTAGCGAGGTGAGCCGTGAATTGGCTATTATTTGTCGAGCAAAGATCGCGTCGAACGGCGGCTGGCTGTAATTGTTCGACAGCTGGTCAGGTATTTGGATATGAAGCGTTTGTATTTTGGTGAAAAAAGTCTATTTTTGAAAATCAAAAATGAATGTTGAATAATAATAGTATGAAAAAAGTTAGGTGGAAAATTACTGTAATCCTGGTTGCGGCAGCGTTGTGCGGTTGTGTGAACGACCCCACTGAGAACGGTGTTGCGGAGGATCTTGATACCGGAAGCCGCAAGGTTCTTACGGCTCCGAATGCCGTAAATGGCGAGTTGCTCGTGAAATTCTCCGATGAGGCGATCGCTGCCGTCGAATCCGGGGTAACCCGTTCCGGGGCGACGCGTACGGGGATTCAACCTTTCGATGCCGCGCTCAATACGTTGGGAGCGATTTCGATGAAACGTGTCTTCCCTTATGTGGAAAAGGATGAGGCCGATGCCCGTGCATTCGGTTTGCACCGCTGGTACAAGATCAGGTTCAATCCGGAAATCTCTCTGGACAAGGCTTCGAGCCAGTTGGCGGCATTCGGCGAAGTGTCCGTCGTGCAGTATAATACGCACATGCTTCAGAACTTCGAGGAAGAGAAGGTCGTGCCTTACGATCAGGTTTGGGCTGCGGAGCGCGATCAGCTCAACACGCGCAGCGACGAAACCTCCAAGTTCAACGACCCGATGCTGAACAAACAGTGGCACTACAAGAATACGGGCGATGAGAACCTGGTGACTCCGATCAAGGCGGGTTGCGACATCAACCTGGAACCTGCGTGGGAACTCTGCGCCGGTGATCCGTCGATCATCGTGGCCGTTGTGGATCAACCCGTTATCTATACTCATCCGGATCTGAAAGCCAATATGTGGATCAACGAGAAAGAGTTGAATGGAGAGGAAGGTGTGGACGATGACAACAACGGGTATGTTGATGATATTTATGGGTTTAACTTCATTTCGGAGTATTCGGCAACAGGTGAAGAGGACGAGTACGTCGGAGAAATTCAATGGGATGACGATTCGAATGTCAAAGTACACGGTACGCATGTGGCGGGAACGATCTCGGCTGTGAATAATAATGGTGTAGGCGTGTGCGGTGTGGCCGGCGGTACCGGCAATAACGACGGTGTCAAGCTGATGTCCATTCAAATTCACGGACCTATGGAGTCTGCCACTACGGAAGGTACGGCGGCCGGTATCAAGTATGCTGCCGACAACGGAGCTTCGATTCTGCAGTGTAGTTGGGGTGAGCCGAATGAGAAGGTTACGACGGAGGAGGAGTATCTGAAGAAATTCGGAGTTCAGGCCGATGCGATCAATTACTTTATTTCGAAGCCCCGTCCGGGCAGCCCGCTTAACGGCGGTATTGCGATCGTTTCCGCCGGTAACGATTCGTACGGTCGTTGCAGTTTCCCCGGTGGTTATTCCAAAGTGGTTTGTGTTACGTCAATGGGTACGGATTTTACGCCGTCGGTTTTCACCAATTTCGGTGATGCTGCCGATATTACGGCTCCGGGCGGCGATTCTTATTATCATAATAACGATGCCGGCGGTGTTCTTTCTACAGTGCAGATCGGCAAGCATTTCGACGGATATGCCTATATGTCGGGGACTTCGATGTCTACTCCGCACGTGTCGGGTGTGGCCGCTCTGGCTCTTTCGTATGCCAAGCAGTTGGGTAAAATGTTCGAACCGGACGAATTCCGCGATATGCTGCTCAGTGCTGTCAATGATATCGACAGCTACTTGCATGGCATTAAAACCTATGAACCTCAAGGTATGGTGTACAACGGTAAATTGGATATGGACGAGCGCAGAGGGAAGATGGGAACCGGTATGATCGATGCCTACAAGATGTTGATGGCCGTGCGAGGCACTCCGGCCGTTACCGTCGAACAAAAGAAAGCGACAAAAATCTCTTTGGGAAAATATTATGGCGACGTAGCACGTTTAACTTATAAACTGCGCGTAAGTGATGATGTAGCTGGCAAACTTGGCCTGACCTGCACCACCGGTGAAGACGGTACGGTAGAAATTATCTGTACGAAACAGGGGGCGGGGTTGGTATATGTTGAAACATCGAACGGTGGTATCGACATGAGTCGAGAGCTGGCGATCGTTTGCCGAGCAAAGGCTGCATCGAACGGCGGATGGCTGTAATTCGATTGTTGCTATCAAGTATTTACGGGGCAGTCATTTTATGATTGTCCCGTTTTTGTCGAATGAAAATTAGTCGGGGTGTGACAGAATAAAACCTGAAAATTTTTATTTTTGCAAAAAATAGTTCCCTTTAATAGTTAAAATTCATTTTTATAGTAAATGAGATCGTTTAAATTTATTGCTATTCTTGTGGTTGCGGCTCTCTGTAGCTGTACGAATGACCCGATAGACGAAGGAGGAGCGGCGAATGTCCCGACCGGGATAGACCGGAAGATTATGACTTCTTCACTCGAATCGGAGCAGGGGGAATTGCTGGTTAAATTCAGCGATGAAGCGATTGCTGCCGTGGAAACGGGGGTGACCCGTACCGAGGCGACCCGTACGGGGCTTCAGCGCTTCGACGCGGCTTTGACGGATATCGAGGCCGTATCGCTCGAGCGGGTTTTCCCCGATATTCCGAAGCATGAGGCTCAGGCGCGTGCTTTCGGTTTGCACCTTTGGTATGTTGTGAAATTCAACCCGGAGGTTTCGTTGGCTACGGCGGCCCGCAAGTTGGCTGCGGCGGACGAGGTTGCCTATGTGCAGTATAACAACCGGATTGTCGAAAATTATGACCGCGAGGAGTCGATCCCTTACGATCAGGTTCGGAGTGGGAACTATATTCCTGCGGATACGCGTATTAATGTGATGGCTAAATTTAACGACCCCCGTCTGAAAGATCAATGGCACTACAAGAATACGGGCGATGAAAGCCTGGTGAAGCCGATCAAAGCCGGTTCCGATATCAATTTGGAGCCTGCCTGGGAGTTGTGCACGGGCGATCCTTCGATCATTGTGGCCGTGATGGATCAGGGGGTGGTGTATAATCACGAAGATCTGGCCGCCAATATGTGGATCAATGAGAAAGAGTTGAACGGAGCATCCGGTGTGGATGACGACGGCAATGGATATGCCGATGACATTTACGGGTATAATTTCGTGACGAATAGTGGGAAGATTACCTGGAATAATCCTGATGATAGTGGGCATGGTACGCATGTGGCTGGTACGATTTCCGCAGTGAACAACAACGGCATCGGTGTCTGCGGTATCGCGGGCGGCAGCGGGAACAACGACGGTGTGAAAATTATGTCGGTACAGGCTTTCGATGGTAAAAAATCCGTGTCTGTGGCTGCTTCTGCCCGGGCTATTCAGTATGCGGCCAATAACGGTGCTTCGATTCTTCAGTGTAGCTGGGGTGGCGGAGCATATGGGTCGGATAAAGCTTATGAGGACGATTGTCGCGCAGAGGTCGTTGCACTTAAATATTTCATTGAAACGGAGCGCCCCGGCAGTCCTCTCAATGGCGGTATCGCCTTTTTCGCTGCGGGTAATGATGCGGCGCCATGCGAATATCCTGCGGCGTACCCTTCAGTGGTTTGTGTAACTTCGATCAGTACGGATTTCACTCCTTCAACTTTTACCAACTTCGGATTGCCGGCTGATATTACGGCTCCGGGTGGTGATAACAACTATCATGAAGGGGGTAATCAGGCCGGAAAAGTCCTTTCTACGCTTCGCAGCATAGATGGTTCCTACGGCTATATGGCCGGTACTTCGATGTCCACTCCGCACGTGTCGGGTGTCGCGGCCTTGGGTCTTTCGTATGCCAAACAGTTGGGTAAGACGTTCGAACCGGATGAGTTCCGTGATATGGTACTGGCTTCGGTGAACGATTTGGATCCGTATCTGACCGGTGTCAAGAAACATAACAACGGTACGATGAATCTGGTCGAGTATAAGGGGAAAATGGGTTCGGGTATGATCGACGCCTACAAGATGCTGATGGCTGTACGGGGTACTCCGGCGATCACGGTCGAGCAGGACAAGCCGACGACGATTTCGCTGTCGAAATATTACGGGGATGTTACTGCGCTTTCTTGCACACTGGAGGTGAGCGATGCAGTGAAGGATAAGTTGGGGCTTACGTTCACTGTCGAGGGTAATAATGCGACTATTACCTGTTCGAAGCAGAGCGCCGGTCTTGTGACGGTTAAGAGCTCTGTCGGTGGAACGTCGATGAGCCGCGAGGTTGCGATCATTTGCCGTGCGAAGGCGGCTTCGAACGGCGGTTGGCTGTAAGCCTCTCGTTGATTGAAAAATGGCGGAGCGACTGTATGGTCGCTCCGTTTTTTTGCTTGATTATATCAATACGCCGGCCTGTTCGCCCTGAACCGATCGATATGCTTTGATTTTCCCTGGAAGCCTATCCTTGAAGGAAGGGATAGGCTGAACCGAATAGCCTCCAGGAGTGTGGCTGCCGCTGAAATCGACAAGAAAACGGTTGCGCCATATTAAGTAATTAAATATTTCAATGTATTGTTTCCGACGGTCGCTGATGCGCGGTCTGTGGTCGTGTCTGTAATTCGGCCTCACTCCTTAAATCCTTTCTTCGGAAGTGGGGCGTTCCGTCACCAAAGAGGTGTGCTGAATATATACTTGCCTTTTTGTTATTATCACGAGCAGAGTTTTAATTTATATATAAATAGGTATTGAATATAAAAAGAGAAAAAAATACATTTTTCGATATAAAAATCATCAAAACATTTGCAGATTCCAAAATAATCCCTACCTTTGCATCCGCATTTGAGAAAAACAGTTGCTCGATTAAAAGTCGAATCCGGTTTTCGGATGACGGAGCAAAAAAGAAAATGCAAAAGTTCTTGAAAAAAGATTTGGTGGATTGAAAAAGATTACATATCTTTGCAGTCCGAAACGTGATGAAAAAAATCACGGCTCTTTTGAGATTGGTTCTTTGAATTACTGGTAATATTGAGAGAAAAAGAAATGTAGTATTTATCTGTCAAATTCCTTTAAGGAAATTAAGTAGTCAGGACTCTAACAAAACATTATTCTTTATACAATGGAGAGTTTGATCCTGGCTCAGGATGAACGCTAGCGGCAGGCTTAACACATGCAAGTCGAGGGGCAGCATAATGGATAGCAATATCTATGGTGGCGACCGGCGCACGGGTGCGTAACGCGTATGCAACCTACCTTTAACAGGGGGATAACACTGAGAAATTGGTACTAATACCCCATAATATCATAGAAGGCATCTTTTATGGTTGAAAATTCCGATGGTTAGAGATGGGCATGCGTTGTATTAGCTAGTTGGTGGGGTAACGGCTCACCAAGGCGACGATACATAGGGGGACTGAGAGGTTAACCCCCCACACTGGTACTGAGACACGGACCAGACTCCTACGGGAGGCAGCAGTGAGG